>Ga0187219_1001452_pt1 | contig 11351 bp, 12 predicted proteins | sample 13SPOviralmetaG_FD_130162 | JGI IMG/M metagenome (GOLD analysis project Ga0187219, IMG submission 130162) | Marine viral communities from the oligotrophic San Pedro Time Series (SPOT) site, San Pedro Channel, CA, USA - 13 SPOT_SRF_2010-07-21... | ecosystem: Environmental > Aquatic > Marine >... | reverse complement strand
ATACCTACCGTTTGTAGATATGTGTTTAACAATTTTAAGAGATAATCAATGAGTCAAATAAGTAGAGATATATTATCAGATATTACAGTGCATATGAAATATGCCAAGTATATACCTGAGCTTAACAGAAGGGAAACGTGGCGCGAGCTTGTCACTAGGAATAAGGAGATGCACATTAAGAAATATCCCGACTTAGAAGGCGAAATAAACGAAGCGTATGAATTTGTATATGATAAAAAGGTTCTACCATCGATGCGTTCACTCCAGTTCAGTGGTAAACCTATTGAAATCTCTCCAAACCGTTTGTATAATTGCAGTTATCTACCCATTGATCATATTGACAGCTTTAGTGAGACTATGTTCTTACTGCTGTCAGGCTGTGGGGTGGGTTATTCTGTCCAACAACACCACGTTGGAAGATTACCTCATGTCATTAGACCCTTTGACAAGAGACACAGACGATTTGTTATAGGTGATAGCATAGAAGGTTGGGCTGATGCAGTTAAAGTTTTAATCGAATCTTACCTTGGCGGAAGACGATGCTCTAGTCTAAAGTTTGATTACTCGGATATAAGACCTAAGGGAGCTAGATTAGTAACGTCGGGTGGTAAAGCACCTGGCCCACAACCGTTGAAAGAATGTTTAGTAAAAGTAAAAGGTATATTAGATGCTAAAGAAGATGGATCGCAACTCACGTCTCTGGAAGTACACGACATTATTTGTCATATCGCTGACGCCGTTCTCGCTGGCGGTATTAGGCGCGCTGCACTTATATCATTGTTTAGCGCAACGGATGAAGAGATGATCTCCTGTAAGTCTGGTAACTGGTGGGAGCTAAACCCTCAGCGTGGTAGAGCTAACAACTCCGCTGTGCTTATGAGACATAAGGTTACTAAGGAGTTCTTTATGGACCTATGGAAACGTGTCGAAGCATCAGGCGCTGGTGAACCGGGTATATACCTTAATAATGATAAAGACTGGGGCACTAACCCTTGTTGCGAAATAGCTCTACGAGCTTATCAGTTTTGCAACCTATGTGAGGTTAACGTTTCTGATATAGCTGATCAAGAAGATCTTAACATAAGGGTTGAAACAGCTGCCTTCATAGGTACGCTACAGGCTGGTTATACTGACTTCCATTATCTACGTGAGATATGGAAAGATACAACTGAAAAAGACGCTTTGATAGGTGTGTCAATGACAGGTATAGGTTCTAATAAGGTTATGAACCTAGACATGGTTCAAGCTGCTGATATTGTTAAACGTGAAAACGCTAGAGTTGCAAAGTTAATAGGTATTAGAAAAGCTGCACGTACAACATGCGTTAAACCTGCAGGGACGACATCTCTGGTACTAGGAACATCTTCGGGTATTCATGCTTGGCATAACAAATACTATGTCCGTAGATTACGCGTAGGAAAAAACGAGGCTATATACGGTTACTTATCTAAGAACCACCCCGAGCTTGTTGAAGATGAATTTTTCAGAGCTCATGACACAGCTGTAATAAGTGTACCGCAAGCTGCTCCTAGAGGTTGTATTGTAAGAACTGAGTCTGCGTTTGACTTGCTTGAAAGGGTTAAGAAAGTCTCGACAGACTGGGTTGCGCCAGGCCATAGAACAGGATCTAATACTCACAATGTTTCCGCTACTGTTAGTTTAAAAGAAAACGAATGGGACAAAGCTGGAGAGTGGATGTGGACAAATAGGCATTCGTATAATGGTTTGTCTGTTCTACCTTACAACGGTGGTACGTATACTCAAGCTCCGTTTGAAGATATAACTAAAGCTAAGTTTGATGAAATGGTTAAGTCTCTAAACAATGTTGATTTATCAAACATTATAGAAACAGATGACAACACGGATCTATCTGGTGAGTTAGCTTGCTCAGGCGGATCATGTGAGGTTACATAAACCATAGCCACTTAAAACAAAGAAGGGGATAGCCATTACGGTTATCCCCTTTTTTTATATAGTGTCGTGTTACTCTAGTATAACACTGTTAGTGTACCATTAAATTCATACACACTTGCGCTTATAGCACTATGCGCTGTTATTGTATATACATAAACTCCTGTAGCCACATTAGCTTCCCACGCGTCCATGTTAGACGCACTGATCCAAACTAATCCACCCCATCTGTTATACACCCTTACTTCCCACTGATCCCAGCAAGCTCCACTAGCAATCACCTGCCATGTGTCATTCCAGCCGTCATCATTAGGTGTGACAACATTAGGCGCATATATAGAGGTCTCATCACAAGGGTTTGAGGTGTTGCACTCCTCTCCTGTTTCACAGTCGATGTAAACAGTATTAGTGACAAACTCTGTAATAGTGTCTGTTTCATAAATATAGTTATCTATAATAACTTCTACGTACTCGGTTTCTACTAACGTAACAGTATCAACTGTAACCAAATCTACATACTCTACTATAGTGTCTGTAATGTATAGTGTATCTGTTGTAATCCACTCAACGTCTACATACTCTATTATAGTATCTGTAATATATTCAATTACGGGTACATCCACGTATACGGTGTCACAAGCAGGTTCAGCACAAGTAACAACCCTATTGTCAGGTAAAAATAGATCAGGGTAATTTTGAGTTTGATTTGCAATGTTTGGGTTTACTGCCCATCCTCCTATATCTGTTGTAGCAGTCTGTGATAAGTTAATCTGCCATATAGCTAACTCCATACATAAAGTATCATTAGCAAGCAGCTCAGCCCAGCAATCGTTTGTACTTGCCCCTGTATCATAAACATTTGCACTCCAGGTGTCACCACTATCTAATACCTGATTTCCATAAAGAGTAAACACTTTAAACGTCCAGCCTGGATGATTAATACCATTCACACATTCTATCCAGTTGTAGTCTAGTCCGGGTGAATGTAATCCTAAAACTATATGACTAACAGTTGTGTTGTTATTTATGTGTGTGTTAGGACTATTCTCACACGTGTTACCTTCAGTTGTAAATTCATTGCAACCACAGTTTTCACTGTTAATTGCTTCAATAACAAAATCACCTGACGCTGCATCCCAGCTACTTATAGCTACGTCACACTGTGCCGAGGCTATAGGTGCCCATAAAAAAAGTATATATATTAAATTTCGCACGCGCCGTAATTTGATAAAAATATAAGAAGATCTTCCACTCCTACGGTACCATCACCGTCGAAATCCCCTTGGCATAAAGTCTGAAGACAAGAAGCGTAAGCAGGGTGCTCTGCTTGGAGAGGATACACAAACCCATCACCGTTTAAAACAAAAGTAGTACCTATATCAGCACACAGTATAATGGTGTAACCTCCAGTGGGTAACCCAAAATAGTGGTTTAAACCCTCACAGTCTTGGTATTGAAAATTAGTCCATTTTTCAGCGCCGACAGAGCTGAATACGTGTTGGTTGCACTGGCCGAGTATTCCGCTCAGGGTCATGGATAAAACTATAGTTAGCAAATACTTCATGTAATGTCTTTAGATTCTATTAAAGTGTATGTAAAATTATTGCTCCAGATAAGCCTAGCTTTTCTCATGATCTTCATAAATTTAGTCCAATCATCATTTGCCGCTATAACCTGACAACCTGCTGACCACTTATTTATTTGTGTAGACTTTTTACCTGCGTATTTTGAAGCTCTATGTATGTTAATACCAAACAAACCTGTTTGAGTATTGTTCTCATCAAGATTATATACCGCGTCTTTATTTGGATCTCGATACACCGTGACGGGGTTTTGCTGTCCTAAAGCCTCATATTGCCCTAGGTGTTTTCTAATTTTGTGCGACTTGCGGTATTGATCAGGTTTGAGTATGGCCACCCCTTTCTTAGAGTAGGCGCAGTTATTAACCCAGTGAGTACCTGGATCCGTGGTACAGTCGAACTCGTGGTATTGCCACTCCCCGTCGATCTTATACGACACCGTCATTAAGTCATCGAACCTATTTGTGACTTTGCCTTCTGTTTCAGAGTTTCTTATTCCAACGATATTTACGTTGTAATCTCCTTCTTCAAAAAACTTATAACCTTTAGCTTTTAAAGCTTCTTTAATTTGCTCTCTTGTATACATTATTTTACTATTACGTTTATATTAGGACTAGTTCCTGCAACAGCTAATTGCATTGAAAGAATAGAATTATTAAAAGACAAGCTCTCGCTTAAAAGCAACGTAACCCCAGCAGGTATAACTAAGCTCTCTATAATAGAAGTCTCGTTTGTACCGTCATCTAAAAACAAACGCACTGTAGCTGCGTTACTAGCACTACCATTACATATACTAATAGACTCTACAGAGCCCCTACCGTTTTTACCCTCATAGTCAGTTGTTTGAGACTTGGTAGGAACTAAGGTAGTTGTCCCTGCTGTTTCTATTATATATAATCCGTATTCCATTTTAATCCACTGAATTTATTTTACCTATACTAGCTGTAGCAACTGAATTTACTTTTCCTATACTTGCGGCCGCAACCCCGTTTACGTCATGACCGTATCCAGTAGCAACTAAAGTGTAATTTAAAGTTATTGTTACATCAAAGTCTATAGTAACGTCAGCTACTCCTGTAGTAGCTGAGTTAGCATAATCGTTGTCGTGATCTACTATAGCTAAAGTAAAATGATCGTTGTCTTTTATATCAGCTAAAGCTGCCGCTGTTAAAGTGTATTCATTATTACCTGTTGACCACGTAGTTAGCTCACTAGAGTACGCCGTGGTATAATCTAACGAACTGAAGTGATCTGAAGTAGCTAAAGCTGTTCCACCATCACCACCAAAAGCGGTGCTTTTTATTATAATAGTATCATTAGGATCAGCGTCCGCTACATTACCTCCGTTTACATCTATATGCGCTGCGCTTATAGTTCCAGTTATTCCACTTGTATCAAAGTGTAAGAAAACTCTTTTAAAACGCTTAGTTCTACCTGTGGCAAAGTACTGGACATCAGCTTCGCCTGTAATACCATCAGTAACACTTGACGCGGCGTTTGTTCTAGCCGTGTTAAAGTTACCGTTAGAAATCCCTGTTCCAACACCTTGCCTATTTACATTTAAAATAGGCATTATGCTGTTACTTCTACAAACGTATTGTCTGGATTGAAAAATATTCTTCTTCCATCCCCGCTTAAGCAATAACCAATAACTCTAGCAATATCACCGTTACCAGCTGGTGCCACGTTATCTGCTCTACCATTTGTAGCGTCTTCTAACCATAACACATCTCCAACCCCGCCTGTTGAGTCAGTAAGTAAATTCACCATACCTCGTATACACATGCCAACGGTACTAGCGGTACCACCACCTAAAGCAACACCAAGTAGACCTGTTGAGGTAGCGGCGGCATTAGCGTTTGTTATTTCCCAGCTACCGTCGTCTTTGTAGTAGTATATAAGGCCCGCTATTACGGTGCCAGACCCAAAGTAAACAATCTCCGCCCCATCACCTACGTCACCAGCGTTTGCTCCGCTTACTGTATGTATGGTTTCATTCGCCCAACTCAAATTTCCAGCTCCGTCTGTTTTTAATCTTGCGTTTGCGGCACCGTCTCCATCAGGTAATAAAAGCGTGGTGTTAGTAGTTACAGCTTCTGGCGCTCTCAGAGCCATAAAGTTCACTCCGTTATCTGTGTCTTCGTGAAATTTAATAAATCCTCCACCAGAGCTATTTCCTGCGATCGCCGCCCCACCCACACAGGCAAACGTGCTATCAGTATTTAAAGCTCCATTAAATTGTCCGGCTCCTGCCGTAGAAATTGTAGCTCCCGTAGAGCCATACCCACCGCCAAAGGTTGCCGCCGCAGTGCAGGTCAGACTAGCTAACGTAGCAGCCCCAGTGTCTAGGGTGCTTGCACCGTTGTCTATGTTACCAAACCCAGAAGCTATAGTACCTGATGCTAAAGCACCTACGGTTGTTAGATTAGCGCAGGTTGTTATTGCGGCTTGCGTTGCTTGAGTTGTAGCAGTGTTAGGTGCTAACCCAGCAATTGTTGCAACAGTACCTGCTTGACCTGACGTGTCCGCATCCATGGCGTCTGTTTGCGTGGTCACAAACGTGTGTATTTGATCTGCTGTTGCTACGCCCGCTCCTCCGTCAGCTATTAGTGCTGTATCTAATACTGCTGATGTACCTAAACCCAAGGCGGTTCTAGAATCCCCAGCGCTTAAGTATGTAAACTTATTTTCTGAATGATCCCATCCAGCTAAAGCATCAGCGTCACCCGGATCTGTGGCGCCTATTGTTTGGGTGCTTAGCGATAATACGTCCTGCACAGATGTGGCTAAAGAGGTTAAAAGCGTCGATACACTTGTAGTTACAAAAGCGTGTATCTGATCACCCGTAGCAAGTGTTGTAGCGTTATCTGCTACAGCAGCTGTGTCTAGCACAGCGCCTGTTCCTAAACCTAGCGTTGTTCTTGCAGCCGCTGCATCTGCGTCGTCCACAAGTGAAGCACCGTAAGTGCTTATTGTTGTGCTGGCCGGTAATGATAGTGTTTTGATGTCCGCATCTACCTCTGTATCCATAAGGGCTCCAGCCGATGTAACGTTTGCAGTGTCTGTCACGTCTGCTCCATCCTCCACGTTAATCATAGTTCTTAGGTTAGCCGGAGTAATTTCTTCTATTACACCAGCTCCCGCTGAGTCTCTTCCTAATATTTTATTAGTTGCAGATACATCTTGAATCTTAGCGTACGTTACAGCATCATCGGCTATTTCATCTGTGTCAACAGCGTTGTCAGCTAAGTGTTCGTTGTCAATGCTGGCTGCAACATAATGCTCTGAATTTATTACATCATCAGCAATGTTGTCTCCGTCAATGGCGTCATTTCCAATGTTAGCGTGAGGCAAAACACCAGTCACATCAGCTGCTAAATCAATAGCGCCTAATGTTATTTCTTGGGTAGATATTGATAGGTAGTCGTGCGATCCTGTTCCTAAAGTTACAGCAGTAGAGTTATCTGTTCCAGCCGCGTCACACCCAATACTCGCTCGTAAAGTGGCTCCACTCTCTGCTACGGGATCAGTTGTACCGTCACCAACAATCATTTCACCATCACCAAGAACACTCATGGCGGTTATAGCACTTGATCCACTCCCAAGTAAAATACCACCATCTGTAAGACTTGTGGTCCCTGTACCGCCTTTAGCCACAGTCACTGTGTCTGATAAAGTAGATCCTGCGGCTGTTACAGTTATAGGCGCTGACCCATCAAAATTAACCCCGTTAATAGCTCTTGGTGTAGTAAGAGTTGCAGCGCTACCTGTTGTGTTTTGATTTAAAGTAGGTATATTAGCAGCATTAATTGTGGCTGTACCACTTATATCTGAAGACCAGTCATAGTGCTCTGCTGCTAAGAAGTTCTGTAATGAGTCGTGATCTATTTCACCAGGAACAGCGGTGGCTGTTATTGTAGTGCCACTATTTGTAACATTAACACCGGTATCACCTAGTATACTAAAATCAGCACTACCGCCTGTGTCTGAGGCTGCTGATCCACCACCACTATCTGTTGTAATAGTAACACCTGTTATATCTCCTACACCTGAAACAGCTCGTACATCTTCTTTAACTATCTTTCCATTAGAGTCTAAGCCAAGGAATTTATCATCTGCCACTGTGCCATCTGATATGTTTTCCATATAGACGTCACTGCGAAACCTAGCTATAAAGTCTACGATATGTTGACCGATCCACTTCATTACTTAACGATCTTCTTAATTACAGTTCTGTTATTCCAAATGATACGTATTGTATACGTCCCTGGGGTCCATAGAGATGCGTCTATTGCATTCGTATTTGTTTCGGATACGATAAGACGTCCTGTAGAATCGAACACGTCTAGATCAACGTTTTTATTTATGTTAAGTACGTCACTAACTGGGTTAGGGTACACTACTAAATCATCGCCAGCTAGTATAGCTTCTATACCCGTAGCAGAGCAGTAGTCAAAAGTCTCTTGACATGTATTATCCCACTCCTCTTCACAGCAATATGGGTCAGCTTGAATCAACCAAGCAAAACACATATCGTTGAGCCAATAGCCATCACCATATGGCTCACCTAAACCAGTGACACAACCCACAGCTTCGTATAAGCAAGACTCTGGGTCTGGTATATTAACTAACGCTTCGTAGTTGTACGCTTGAACATCGGCACACCCTTCCACGATTTCAATACACGAGCCGTTGTCAGCAGTAGCCAGCGGATCATAATTAAAGGCATTGCTATCAGTACAACCGTCAATGTAAGGAATACAGCTACCGTTGTCCGTGTTAGCTTCTGGGTTATAGTTATACTGCGTGGCATCTGTACATCCGAATATTAGTGGTTCACAGTCAGCTGGATCTGTAGCTAACTCATTATAATTAAAAGCGGTTTGATCCATGCAACCAACTATCTCTAGTTCATCACACACGCCGTCATTGTCTGTATCGCTGTTACAAGTGTTATCGCAGTCGTAGTATTCTATAGGGTAGACACACCCATCATTAACATTAGCCAAGCTATCAAAATTACAAGCCTCGGCGTCAACACAGCCAAGTACTGGAGTGATGCAGTAGTTAGAGCATGTGGGCATAGCACTATAGTAGAATGGAAACTTGTTTAACCTATCCGTCCAAGGGTTTGTTCCGCTCTGAGCTATAATGCCATTAGGACCTTCTAATCTGAACCCACACTGAGCAGCTGTAGTCTCAGCGTTACCGCTTGTAAAAAAATAAACCTTAACTTCTTCGTGAGAGTTTAAGTTAACTTCAAATACTTCTTCATACCCATCGTTAGGCCCCATTTGATATGGACCATACAGACTATCACCTTGCGTAAACCCTAACCAACTGCCAAACCAACCGTCAGCTCCACCATCTGTTATGATAAGATCATAGCTACAAGCATCTTCAGTTTCCATAGTGTTAGCTAGTGGATCGTAGTTCAAAGCGTCCTCTTGTATACAACCTAAAGCGATCTCAGTAATACAAGTTCCATCATCTATCTGAGCGTTAGGGTTATACTCTACAAATAAATCATTAGTACACCCTGTTAAAAACGCAGGTGTACAAGGTGGTACTATGTAAGGTTCTGAGTATAGCGTATCAAACTCAATACCACCGCCAGCCATAAGTATATTATCACCGCACAAAGTTGTTACGTGAAAAAATCCATCTACTCCACCCCAACAAGTTCCACACATACCGTCTCCATATAAATCGTATATACTAGCTACAACTGTATCACCCTCATTTACACAGTGGTAAGTAGGTTGTGTTACACCGGTAGTACCACCACCACCAGACGTTAGTGAGTCGCCGTTAACAGTTATCTCCCAACTTGTTTCTACTGGGTAACTATCAGGTGTAAAAAACGATAGTATGTTTGTCTGACCCTCACCACATGGCGCCGGCGGGAAGTTGCATGGTGTTGGAGTGTTAGCCCAGGGGTTGTAGTTTAAAGCGTTAGGTTGTAAACACCCATAGACAGGTTGCTCACATTCTGTTAGCTCAAAAAATACAGTAGCCTGTGGAGTATTAAAGTCATACACAAACGTATCTAACCCACAAGAGTTTGTTAGACCAAAATAACCAGGTCCAAAGTCACAACATATACCATCACCAAAAGCATCGTATACAACTAAGTTATATTGCCCAGCCGGTAACTCAACTAAAGTCTCACTGTAAGAGTTGTTTTGGTAAGGTGGCGATACCGCTACTAGTTGATTATCTTGGTATATCTCCCAAGTTGTTTCGCCTCCATACTGATCTGTTTGTACAACTACGTTAACCCAGCTCTCTTGAGTTAGGAACGTTAGTGGTATTAAAAATAATCCTAGTAAAAAACTTTTCATGTTAAAAATCGCTATATATGATTTCGTCTATAACACTTTGTATATCTTTCTTTGTAGCCTCCATTTCCATCATAATGTTAGCCTGAAACCTTTTAACCTCTTTGCCATTGAATACTACTATAGTTGGTACAACAACAATACCGTACTCTGATTGATACTCTCCTTCGTCAATGTTTACGTTCATGACACTACAGTCCGTAAGCTTGTCTAAGTACTCTACGTTATTAGATGAGTTCCAGCTAGCGTTAAATTGAACTACACATATATCGCTGTTGCATAAGTTTTGAGCGCTGATGGTTGTAATACCCATAAGCAAGGCAACCACAAAGATAGCACACATTAACACGGTTCTCCAGTTCATTGTGTCTTCCATTATGCTTTATTTTTTTTATCATAAAATTTCATACCAGACATCTTAAAGCCACTACCACCACGTGTCATGCCGTACATTGCATCAGCTTGATCCTCAACACTAGCCCCTTCCAGTCTATCTTTAGCTAGTTGGTAGTTAAAATCGGGTCTGTTTTTTTCTGGAACATTCTCTCTAACAGCTTCGTTTAGATATCTTCCAGCAGCCTCTTCCTCAACTGTCATATCTCTAGTCACGCCATTTTTCGTAGTAGTAGATCTTTTTTTAGGATCGTAGTTATTTAACGTATCCAATAAGCCTTTAACTCTAGTTGCTTTTTTTTCTGGCATAATCAATTCAGTTTGTCAATTTTCTCTTCAATGCGATCTAAGTCATCTTTCAATTCCTTAACGTCTTCTTGAGTTGTCATAATAGTTTGGCGCACTAGCTTATCCTTCATATCAAATTCCATACGTGAAATCTCCGGTGGTGTAGGCTCAGGTAATTCTTTAGCCAAAGCTATATCAGCTTGTAATGCAAACCACATGCCTATTAAAGCAGCTAAACCCACAGCGCCCATTCCTATTGTCTTAAGATCTAATGTTACTTTAGTATCCTCACCTATTTGCTTTGCCATTTTATTTTACTTTTTTGGTTTACAGTCAGGAACCATCTTACCTCCTTTTTTCTTAAACGTTTGCTTACCATTTACTATGTTAGTGTGCGTGTCCCAGCAAGGCGTGCTTTTCTTTTTCATAGCAGAGAACTGTTCAAAGTCTTCTTGCTGAATACCTGGTTTACCGTTGTGCAACGCGTCCATCTTATTGTACGGGCTATGATCGAACCCTTTTTTCTTTAAATCTAAATGCTCCTTATGAGTTTCAGCTTTTTCGGTCTTATACATATTGTGAGGTTTAAACCCCTTCATCTTAAAAGCCATGTTATGATTTTTTATGTTTTCTACAAAACGTCTTGGCAGCACCAGCACTACCAAAACCCCACTTCTTTAACGCCATAGCGTAAGGAGTTTGTTCTCCTTTATCTTTTTTCATAGGGTGATTTTGAGCTCCAAACCTGCAGGCAAACTTCACTCTATCAGGATGAGTACCACTAGTTTTTCTGCTAGCCATACCAGGATTATCCTTTCTCATTTTTCTGTTACGCTTT
>Ga0187219_1001443_pt1 | contig 11387 bp, 21 predicted proteins | sample 13SPOviralmetaG_FD_130162 | JGI IMG/M metagenome (GOLD analysis project Ga0187219, IMG submission 130162) | Marine viral communities from the oligotrophic San Pedro Time Series (SPOT) site, San Pedro Channel, CA, USA - 13 SPOT_SRF_2010-07-21... | ecosystem: Environmental > Aquatic > Marine >... | reverse complement strand
TATGGGCTGATGATGAAACAAAGTCTGAACATGAGGTTGTAGCAGTATTTGATGATCGCGACAAAGTAGTTAAGATGTGGAGAGAGATCGGATTAACATGTATGCAAGTAGCACCAGGAAATTTCTAAAACAAAGTATGAAAAAGATTAGGACTTACGAAAAAAAGTTCTTATATTTATATATTAATTAAAACAAAAAAAAAAAAGATTATGAGTTATTATTCAGCAAAAGTTAGCTTAGCGGTAGATACCGGTAATAAAGTAAAAAAAGTAACAGAGATGTATCTAGTAGATGCGCAATCTGTAACCCATGCGGAAGCAATGGTAGTAAAAGACTTTGAAGGTCAAGGAATTGATTTCGAAGTTAAAGCAGTATCCAATTCTAAGATTGTTAAAGTTATTGAATATAATGGTAATACAATCAATAAGTAAAATAAATTATTAAAAATTAAAAATTAAAAAATGGCTAAAAAGAAATTAAGACCTGTAGTAAATTATCATCCAAAAGATTTAGTTGTAGTTAAAACAATTGAATGGACGGGCGAAGTAAAGTATGAAATTGCAATGATTACAAATGTAAATTATGCAACTCAGTTAACAACTAAAACATATGATATGAGAACCGAAAAAGGTTCAGGATATATTTATGTACCAGTTGATGGCAAGAAAAAATGTAAACAATATATAGACTCTTTATTAACAGAAGCATGGATTGCCGGAGGAGGATCTAATAATATGTGGATACATAAAAGAGATGGCCATACTAGAGCAAATTATGCAGATAGTGTTGAACTTAGGTATGATGGCGAATCAAGTAAAATTAAAACAGGAGTTGTTAGCAAAGAAGAAGTTAAAAGTGTACCTCCATTAGTAGTAGGACAATTTGAAAGGTATAATAACTTTGTATTTCCAACTCAAGGACCTAGATCATTTTAATATGAGAGAAGAAATTAAAAAAGCTAGAATTAAAAAACGAGTATTAAAGCAATATCCAAATGCATCTGTTGAGTATACAAATACAGGTATTCAGATAATGTCAGGAGATACTTATATTGCAGAAGAATTTTATTTGCCTGCTACAAATTGTGAAGATAAGGCTTGGGAATATGCAGCATTAGCATGTAAAACATCTCAACAATTTAATAGAACTCATCCAATGAGAATGGATTTAGTTGATATTGAAAGTAAAATTAATCGTATAAATAGGCGTAGAAGTCCTAGAATAAAACGAAGATGATAAACAAATTAAAAAAATTATTAAACATGGATAAAAAAACTCCAACTAACGAGGAGGTATTTGATCAACAAATACAAGCTCGTGAAGAAGCAGAAGCAGCTGCAGATAATATAGATGCAGTTGAAGAACCTATGAATCAAAATGATCCATATGTACAAACAGAAAGCTTTCCTCAAGCTGATACTGATAAAACTGAGGACAATACGGAATTAGCAGATACTACATTTCTAGAAACATCTGCAGAAGCAGTTGGATATGAAAATAGAGAATCTCAATGGGATACATATAGAGTAATGTCTTCATATTTCCAACCTGAATATAGTATTTTAGATTATGGATGTGCTAGAGGAGATTTTAAGTCATTTTATTTAAGTGAATACGAAGTAGAATTAGACTATACTGGTATAGATTTTAATCCTCAGTTGATTGATGCAGGACTTAAAATTAATCCTGATACAAACTTAGTACATGCAGATTGGAAAACATATAGAGAACCAGCGGATTGGTGTATTAATATAGGATCACATGATGTCCGATATGATGCAGATTCGGTTACATCTGATATGGATTATCTTATGAAAACAATTGAATCCATGTATAATAATTGTACAATGGGATTATCAATTATGCTAGCATCAGATACACTACAACAAGATGAAGGTATTATTACTTGGCCTGCAGGTGATGTACTCAATATGGTATTATCTAAATTTGGAACTGCATCTATAGACCATTCTTACTCAGATGCAATATTTACATTAATTATTTATAAAAACAACTAAACATGAAACACATCACAAAAACATATTCCAGCATAAATCAAGTAGCTGCAATAAATGAAGAAAAGGTAAAACATTTAGGTAAAAATTACGCCTCAATAGATTTTGAAATTAAAGAACACGTTAATGCAACAGAATTTAAATATGCAAAAATGAAACCAATAGTTGGTACATTTGTAATTGGTAATAGGCGTGTAGAAGTGACATATTCCGAACTTAACCAAATATTACGTACAGCAAATGATTCCATGCAAGCTTGCGATCAGGCATATAGAATGGGTAAATGGGGTAAAGCAACAAGATAATGGGATTTCATAAACGATATATTACTGATGATCAGATAATAGAAATATATCGTAAACAAGGCAATCAAGCAGTTATTGAGTTGTTTACAAAAGGAGTAGATGCAGTAATCACATCAGGAGATTTATCAGAACATGTATATGATATATTATCAATTGGTATATTAACTAATTCAGATAAATGGAATACAATATCAGAAATTATTTCTTCGGCGTCTATTAAGAAAGGATTCAATAACTGATATTTATATAAAAGGAGTAATATGAGTAAGTACGGATTATATACAAGAAATCAAGTTGAAGCAACTCAACATATTAATATAATTGAGATGCCATCAGTGACTCAAGCAGAAGCATATTTTGCAGGAGTTAAAAATTTATCATTAACACAATTCCAAGAGTTATTCATAGTTAAAGAGATAAATCAATCTAATAAGACTTTATTATATGGAAATAAATAAATTACATATTAATGAAACAGATTTTGATTTATTTGTTGAACTAGAACCTAAACAAAAACTTGAGTTTCTATGGGATGCTCAATACGTAGGCTTAGAGGCCTCTGTATTAAAACAATTAGATCGGCTAGATCAAGTAGAAGATTTGCCTTTTAAATCTATTCCAAAAACAATAGTAACAGATTTTGAAGTAGGAAATACTCGATTATGTGTTACTATTTATAATGATACAATGTATCTAAACTCGAATAGTTTAAAGGCTATTAACCAATTTGTAAAAAAATTATGGTTAGATGGTCATATACTAACTAGAATTAAAGATGCAAAAAAGACTATATATGATATATACAAATATCTTAAAGTTTATAGAGTTTTAGGAAAAGGAGCTCCCTTTTCTCAGAACTAATATATTTATAAAAAGAATGACTGGACAATACTGCGGGTTGGTCGGTTATGTTAAAACAATATTGTTTAACAAATTATTAATTATTTAAGGAGATTAAATTATGACACAATTAACACCTTTTGGCACATCGCCATTCGATATCCTGTTTAAGGATTTTTTCAAAACTGATGGAGAATATACTCCATTTAACACAATCAAAGTAAACCATCCAGTAGATATATATGAGGCCGAAGAAGGCCTTAATATAGATATTGCATGTGTTGGCTTAACAAAGAAAGATATTGATCTTACTATTGAGGGAGATATACTTCGAGTAGAGTACAAAAAAGATTCAGGCTCTAACGAGAATGAATATATTCAAAGGAATATAGCTAAACGAGCATTTAACTTTGGATGGAGAATTAGCAGAAGATTTGACTTAGGTCTATTAGAGGCTAAACTAGAAAATGGTTTGCTACATTTATTTGCACCACTTGCAGATGAAGCTAAACCAAAATCAATAACAATCAAATAAAATTTTTTCATGAAAGTAACAAAGTTAAGAAGCTTATTAAAAACTCTTAGTTGGAGAATTGTAGGAACATTAGATACAATGGCTTTAGGATGGTATATAACAGGAGATTATTTAGTAGGCCTCAAGATAGGTACATTAGAATTATTTACTAAATTTATTCTATATTATTTTCATGAAAGAATCTGGTTACGTAGTACCTTTGGTACAAAAAACAATTAACTAATACCAACCCGCAATTGGCCGGTTATAACCACCTTTAAAGAACGAATAACAATATATGCAAGTCAACAATTATATAATATTCAATGATAGGTTACTTAAGATAAATAGAACTATTAACGAATACAAACTAAAACCAGACTTCAATCAACAATTAATGAAAGAATGGTCTCATTCTGATACCTTATTAAGAAAAGATGGTATGTTATATTGTTGTGAAACTATACAAGAAGCTGAAATAATATCTGAAGAAAGATTAGGATAACTGACAAATTTTTCTTATATTATATTATAAAATAACTAATAAAAATTATATGAATAACAATGTAAGATTAGGCTATGCTTGCGTCAATATGACATTAACAAATAGACCTAAAAAGGCAGGAGGTAGAGTAACTACTTCTAGAACTGCAAGAAAAGCGACTTGGTATCCAGATCGTAATTATCAATTAATAGGTGAACGTGCATTACTTAATGCAACAGATTTATTACATTACCTACAATGGAATATAGAACATAACATTACATTGTTTCGTATAGGTTCTGAATTATTTCCATGGCATGATCATTATGAACTTAATCAATTACCACAAATACAAGAAATTACTGATAGGTTATTTGAAGCTGGAGAATATGCTCGTAAACATGGTATGAGATTAACTACTCATCCAGGACCATTCCATGTATTAGGTTCTCCAAGACAAGAAGTAGCTGAACGATCTATAATAGGATTAGAACGACATTCAGAAATGTTTGACCTCATGGGATATACACCATCATTTGAAAATAAAATTAACATTCATATTGGTGGTGCATATGGTGGCGACTTTGAAGGTACAGCCGCGCGATGGATTAAGAATTGGCATAGGCTATCAGATGGACTTAAATCTAGATTAGTTTTAGAAAATGATGATAAGGATAGTATGTGGTCAGTTAAGATGTTATATGATTATATACATAAAGAAATAGGAATTCCTATTACATTTGATTATCATCATCATACATTTCATCCAGATGAGTTAACAGAGGAACAAGCATTGCGGCTAGCGGCCGAAACATGGCCAGATGAGGTTAGGCAGTGTTGTCATTATTCAGAAAGTAGAGCAAGAGAATTTAAAGATGATAAGATTAGAAAACAAGCTCATTCAGATTATATTCGTGATGAGATACGTACATATGGATTAGATTTAGATATTGTTGTTGAAGCAAAAGCAAAAGAATTAGCAGTATTAGAACACCGAAGTTTATATAAACAAAAAAATAGGCCAATAATGGCCGACCAAAATATAATATATTAATTTATTATTAATATTATTATTATTATATATTTATATTATATATTTTTATAAATAATTATGCATAAGCATAGTTAAACCACCTAAAAAAAAAGGAAAAGTTATGAGTGATATTAAAAATCCCCAACAAGTTAAAAGAAAGTTAGACGAAGTAGAGAACATGTTGTCTATAATTCAAGATTCTGTAACAAGAAATATGCCATTAGATCCAAATGACATTATCAATCGCATGAAGACAATGAGACAAAAGATAAAATTTGCATTGGACAATATAAGAGGCTAAATGAAAAAAAGATTATTTCCATTATTAATTGCATTATCCGCACTAGCGGTATCAGGTTCTGCTGCATTTTACTCTGTCTTTGGGCTAAGTAAATTATTTGCAGGCGCATCTACACAAGTAATTATAATGGCAGGTAGTCTTGAATTTGCAAAATTAGTTGTTGCATCATTGTTATATCAATACTGGGATACTATAAATAAAGTATTAAGGGCATATCTTGCAATTGCTTGTTTTGTTCTAATGGTAATAACATCTGGTGGTATATATGGATTCTTATCTGGTGCATACCAATCAACTGCAACACAATCAGAGTTATTAGATAAATCATTAATGATCTTAAATCAAAAACAAGTTAGGTTTGAAGAACAGAAAGAAGATCTTAAAATTGAAAAACAAGGATTGACAAAATCAATTTCAGATCTAAGGATGGCTTTATCTAATCCAGCTCAAGTACAATATATAGATAAAGAATCCGGCCAATTAATTACAACCTCATCTTCATCTGCAAGACGTGCTCTACAAAATGAGTTAACTATAGCTACTAATAATAGAGATGGTATTAATCTTAAAATAGAAGCTGTAATGGATTCTATTAATAAAACGGATATGGCATTGTTAGATAAAGAGATATCTAATGAAGCTGAAAGTGAATTAGGTCCATTAAAATATTTAGCCGAGACTACAGGACAGCCGATGAACGAAGTCGTTAACTGGTTCTTATTATTAATTATATTTGTATTTGATCCACTTGCGATTGCATTAGTAGTTGCCGCAAATATGGCATTTGCTAAATTAAATAATGTGACAGATGATACTAAAGAATACTTTCAACAAAGAAATAAGAAGTTGAAAGAAGTGGTAATGTCAGTTCCTCCAGGTAAAGAATTTAATAAGCCTTATTCAATAGAAAAACAAGATCTAGTAGTTGATGATTTAGAAACCGCAATAGATCCTAACAAAAAAATAGAAACAGGCTTGGATGCATGGATTGATGTACTTGAAGAAGAAGAATTATCAGAAACCAAACAAAAAGAAACTATAAAATATCCTACCACAGATGATATCATTGCTTTTAATAGAGAACAAAGTAAATTAAAAGAAAAAGATGATCCTGAAGATAAAAAGGATATTTATGATGAAAAACCAAAAACAAATATAAACACCCGTAACTCACAACATTACGGATAAAATTAATTTACATGGCAAGAAAAAAAGTTATACACAAATTTAAAACAAAAACACAAAATAATATACTACATATGATATGTAGAAATAGCATAGAGGATACATCTTATTGGGGATGGCAATTTCTATCAAAACATCCTAGATGCAATGAATGGTCAGAAGTAGGAGAAGGCGCTACTGCAGTATTATGTCATAAGTGTGTTAATAAAACAGTAGGTCCACCTGAAATTAGAGGAGGATATAAATCGACTGGTAGAATGAGAGGTTGGCAGTTTATGAAAGAATTTATAGACTCACAAGGAAATGTATTTCATAAAGGCAAAGAACAGCCTAAATTAAAAGGAACATTAGAACCAACAAAGCCTAAACCAGAAAAGAAAAAATTATCTAAATTAGAAAAGTCAGCATTGCGCGATAAAATATTAGAACAAATGGCCATGGTAAGAGGTAATCTTAAGAAAGCAACATTTAAAAAAGATATTAGATCTAATTCTGTACAGATGAGACGTTTGACTCGCCAATTAAAAAAGTTATAATTAATTTGGTTTTACGAGAAAAAGTTATTATATTATACTTAATATGAGTATATATGAAGAAAGACCAAAGAAGGACATGCTAGAAAATAGTAAAGATCCAGAACCTAAAGTAGGAGATTTATACGAATCACTACATAACCAATTAGCAACATTAGTTGATTATCAAGATTCTGTAATATTCCTTAACGATGAAATTACAGATAACACATTAACTGATCTAATTATTCGAGTAAGAAATTTATTACAAAATAGAACAGATAAATCAGCTGAAATTAATTTAATGATTAATTCACCTGGTGGTAACGTACATGAAATGTTTGGTATTATTGATTATATTGAATCATTAGATGTACCTGTCAATACAATATGTAGAGGTAGGGCATTTTCTGCAGCTGCAGTGATATTAACATGTGGTACTGGTACAAGAATGATGAGTAAACGATCAACTGTAATGTTCCATCAATCATCTAGCTTCCTAGGAGGAAAAATGAGTGATATAACCGCATATCTAGATAATGTAAAAACATTAGAAGTATCTGTATATGAATTATTAGCTGAAAAAACTAATAAAGATGCAACATGGTGGAAAGATAAAATGCGTACAGATTTATATCTAACAGCAAATGAATTAAAACAATTAGGAGTTATAGACGAAATAATATAAAATAAAAATATGAAATTAACAGCAGAGCAAATAGTACATAATTGGAACGACTTAATGAAAGTTATTGATGATAACTTTGAAGGTGAAAGAAAGAATAAACTTAAATCAATGTATACAGACTTAGAAGATAGGATGTCAATGCAACCAGCTTCAAGTATTGATCATTATCATAATGCATTTGAAGGCGGATATGTTGATCATGTATTAAGAGTAGTTAAATGTGCTAAACAGGTATATATGTTATGGAAAGGAATGGGATCTGATTGTGATGGATATACAATGGAAGAATTAATCTTTGTTGCATTGAATCATGATATAGGTAAGATGGGATTTCCTGGAGAAGGTAATGAAACGTATATTCCAAATGATTCTGAGTGGCATAGAAAAAATATGGGAAGGATGTATAAGGTCAATCCTAATAACCAATTTACATTAGTAAATGATTTATCTATTTGGTTATTACAGCATTATGGTATAGAAATTACTTGGAACGAAATGTTAGGCATTAAATTAACAGATGGTTTATATGATGAACATAATAAACCGTATTTCATGTCTAGAACAGCTGATTCAAAACTAAAAACTAATTTAGGATATGTAATGCATCAAGCAGATTGTATGGCAGCAAGAATAGAATATGAAATGTGGGCACGTGAGAATTCATCAAAGGTAACACCTCCTAAAAGAGTTAAACGACAAGTATCAAATGCAGATGAATCAGTAGATACATCAAAATTATTCAACGACTTATTTGGAGAAAAAAAATGATAACAACAATTATTATCTTATCGGTAATATTAGCAACCTCATTATTTGTTAATATAAACCAATTAAGAAAACAAGAACAACAATCTGATTATATAACGGACTTAGAAAATTCTAATACAGAATATTATACGTTTGTTGAACAATTAAGAACAAAAATTAATCAAGCCAACTCTGAAATTAAAAATGCAGATAGAATAGGAGCATTTGAAGCATCAGACGAAGTAGGCTCATCCTTTAAATTAATTAGAGAAGTAATGGATGACCTAAATCGTGGAGTTAGCCAATGATAGAAAAAGACTTATCACCAGTAGAATCATATTATGTTTGGTTAGCAGCTGAACTAAAAGATCTAGAAGAAAATGGTCCAAAAGTTCGTCGAGGACGTAAACCAAGTAAGAAGCAATATTTTACTTATATGAATGAAAAGGCTATTGTAGCTTACAATTTAGAGACGTCTCAACATCTAAAAAATAAAGTATTTAAAGAACATATATATAAACCATTTGATAAATTAGTTGAAAATTTAATACATACATTTAAATTTTATTATTTTGATGTGCCATATGTAGATGTAAAAGCTGAAGTAGTTGCATTTTTAGTAGAAAAAATACATAAATTTACAGAAGGAAAAGGTAAAGCATTTTCATATTTTAGTATTATAGCAAAAAATTATTTAATTATTGCAAATAATGCTAACTATGCAAAAATGAAACAAAAAGCTGAAGTTACTGTAATTGATGACCAACGTAATGTTGATCAAGAAATGGCATTATCTGATCATCAAGAATCTTTAAAAGATTTTACTAATCAATGGGTATTATATTATGATACAAATCTTAATGGAATCTTTAGTAACCGTAAAGATATTATTGTAGCTGATACAATTTTAGAGTTATTTCGTATGAGAGATAATATAGAAAACTTTAATAAAAAAGCTTTATATATCTTAATACGAGAGCGTACAGGATTAAAAACTCAAAATATTACCAAAGTAATTAACGTTATGAAACGCGATTATTCTAAAATGTATTTAGTATATAAACAGCGTGGAAGAATTCTACCAACAAAGCGATAGTATCCATATTTATAATAAAGGATACTATTATGAGCTCAAACTTCGAAATTTTTAAAGGAACATCTTTCTCAGATTTAATGAAAGATATTTATCATAATTCTAAAAAGAAAGAACGACAAATAAATACATTAATACAAGAACTACAGCCTATGATAAAAAATGTAGGAGATGCAACTGTTATAGTTCCATTAATTAAAGAGTATTTAGACGTAGCTGTTAAAAATGATGATGCATTAGTTAAATTAGCATCTGTTGTACAAAGACTAGTACAATCAGAATCAAAAATGACAGGTGAAAGTGAATTTGGATTATCAGATGACGAGCGCCAACAGTTATTAGAAGTAGCTGAACAACAACTTATAGATATTCAAAATGATATGGAGATAAATGATGCAGATAGGTCAAGTAATTGAAAATACCCAAGGATTCGTATTATCACAAGATGATGATGGAAATGATTTACCCCAAGGTACAATAAGAGTACGAGTATCAGGAAGAGGAAATAATGATTCTACTACTGAACATTATGCATATCCTATAGATGTTAATAGGATACATATGCCCTTAGTAGGAGAAAAGGTATTACTTGTTAAAACACCAACTGACCAAAATACTGCATTTCATAAAGTAGCTAGATATTCCTATACAAAAATATGTAATATTCATAACAATGTAAATACAAATGTACTACCATTTGAACATGTAGGAAAGGCATCCCAAGGAGGAAGTGCAGATCCTGCAGGAGGTATGGGAGGAGAGCCATTAGCAGATGATACAATTACTCAAATAAGTCATGAAGAAAAAGATGTACCACCATTACAGCCATATGATGGAGATATTTTAACACAGGATAGATATGGTAGTACATTCCGAATGTCATCAACTATATCTGGTGGTGACTATGATCAACCTACTCAGCCATGGTCTGGTGAAGTAGGTGCACCTATTATGATTTTGACTGCAGGATTAAATGCAGCAAAAGGAGGGTTATATGTAATTGAAGATCCAGAACAAGATAAAAGTTCTATATTTATAGGATCTAATCACAAATTTACTATCAAATCATCTCAAGTAAAATTTGGCCCACCTGCAACAGCAATTGAAGCTAGTAATGTATTTGAAGGAGCCCAAATAGCACTAAATTCGGATAGGATATTATTAAACTCAAAAGCAGATTCAATATTATTATCTGGTGCAACAACCGTTGCAATATCTACTCCGGCATGGGCTGTTGATATGGATGAGTTCTTTACATTATTTGATGAGTTATTACAAATGTTACAAATGGTATTAGCAGGGGCAAAACCTTGGCCAACTCCAATGGGAGGACCAACATTAGTTAACCCAGCCTTATCAGATATCATACAAATAATTACAAAATATAAACAAATGACTCAATAGGAGAAATATTATGCCACTAAACAAAGCAAAATTAATAGCTGATATTGTAACAGCACAAGAAAAAGCACATCAAGGAAAATATACTAAAGATGGAATACAAATCTTTGCAATAGAAATGGCTGCTGCAATTGATTTTTTTATTAAATCTGGAGATGTACAAACCACTACAACAGGTACAGGAGTAGTAGCTCCTGGTATTGCCGTTGCCACAGCCGGATCATCAGTTGCCCAAACAGGAGCATCAGTAGGACCAGGAGCTTCTACTA
>Ga0187219_1001441_pt1 | contig 11410 bp, 11 predicted proteins | sample 13SPOviralmetaG_FD_130162 | JGI IMG/M metagenome (GOLD analysis project Ga0187219, IMG submission 130162) | Marine viral communities from the oligotrophic San Pedro Time Series (SPOT) site, San Pedro Channel, CA, USA - 13 SPOT_SRF_2010-07-21... | ecosystem: Environmental > Aquatic > Marine >... | reverse complement strand
CAAGTACACATCAAGTACACAGCAAAAGAAGATAGAGTACTCTTTTTTATGAACAACAATACAGGGGCAGTAGGAAGATATATAGGAGATCCCCCCACTAATAAGAAATATAAAATATCTAAATGGAAAGTTTATGGAGATACTACAGGTTGTTTTATTATAGGAGAAGGTAATCATGCAGTCGTAGTAGAAGATGTACCTTCAGCTTGTGTAGTAAGTACTATACCTGGATATGTTGGAGTAGCCTTATTAGGTACTAATATAGAACACAAACAACGACAACAGATACTACAATTCAGCGACATAACCTTCGCCCTTGACAAAGACGCTAGAAAAAAGTCTATTGATGCTAGTAATAAATTTTTCTTTGGAGTAAAACCTTCGGTTTTGTTATTAGAAGAAGATATTAAATACATAAACAAGGAGAAATTATATTCATTACTAAAATCTAACTAGAGTGAGAAGTAAGCATGAAAGCAAGAGGTATCGTTATCATTGATTATGATTTACCTGGTGGCTACAGAGATGCTGCTGATGAGCAAGATAGACTACAAGAAGTAGTAGATGGGTTGGTTAAAGGGAATCCAAGAGTTTTGTATCATGAGGTTGATATTAGAGAAAGACGAGGAAATCATAAGCCTGATATTAAAAAAATGAAGTTAAGAGTAAGTTAAAAAAATAAGTAAGAAAATCAAACCCCTAGCAAGTTTTTTGTTGGGGGTTTTTTTATGGTCTTTATTTTGGTTTACTTTATGTTATGATACTGCTCTAACTAAATTTTAAAAAGGCACTAGCAAATGAGCATAGCAGATGATAGCAAAATACTTAAATCCCTACTTAACTACGAGTTCTTCGATTCAAATAAAAACAGATTAAAAGCCACCCTCTTTGATGAAGAGGTTGCAGATGTTTACCAGGTAATCAATGAAGCCCACAATAAATACGAGCACGATCTTAGTGAAGAAGAAGTCTTCCAACTATGGAAAAAGAAATATCCTGTAGCTACTAGAGCTGAAATAGATTCCATGAGGGATCTAATAAATCACATTCAACAAGTCCAACCAATCGCTTTTGATATTGCTAATGATGTCATAGAAGACTTATGGAAAAGAGAGATAGGTCGTAAGATCGCCCACATTGGATTAGAGATTACTGAAGGTCAACATGGGGCACTAAGAAGTTTAGAAGAACTAATACACAAAACTAAAGAATCTTTTATGCCAGATGATTATGGCCCTCTTACAACAAAAGATCTTACAGAACTACTTGACTCTACTTCAGATAAAAACAGATGGGAGTTTAACCTAAGACATCTCTCTAAGAATGTTTATGGTATAGGCCCTGGAGAATTTGGGGTTATCTTTGCTACCCCTGAAGCTGGAAAGACTGCCTGTGCAGTTTCTTTTTGTGCTGCCCCCAAAGGTTTTTGTCATCAGGGGGCAAAGGTTCTTTATTTAGGTAATGAAGAGAAAACAAGTAGAACTATGTTAAGAGTAATTCAGTCTTGCTCTAACATGACCCAAGCACAAATCTTAGCTGATCCTAAAAAGGCTTCAGAATCTTTTGCTAGAATTACAAACAATATCGACATGAAAGATATTCAAGATTGGTCGCTAGATGAGATTGAAGGTTTCGTTGAAAAGATGAAACCTGATGTAGTTGTTATTGACCAAGCAGACAAAGTTCATATTGGTGGTTCTTTCTCAGCATCTCATGAAAGACTTAGAGAGTTATATAGAAGACTCAGAGAATTGGCTAAGAGATATGATTGTGCATTATTAGTTATATCCCAAGCAAGTGCAGAAGCTAAAGGTAGAACAAAACTATCTCCTTTTGAAATGGAAGGTAGCAAAATTGGTAAAAGTGCAGAAACAGATCTTATCCTAGGTATAGGTAAAATAGAGACAGAATCCGAAGAAGCTGAACAGGATTTCACTAGGTATATAACAGTATCAAAGAATAAACTCTCTGGGTGGCATGGTACAATCGTGTGTAACATCAAACCAGAGGTTTCAAGATATGTCGATTGAGATAGTATTAGATTTAGAAACTACAGTACAGCAGCTTACAGATAATATAAAAGATAACTCTCCTTTTAATCCTAAGAATAAAATTGTTTCGGCTCATTGGAGAATGGTTGAGGATGGCGAATTAGGAGAACCTAAAAATGCTATCTTCTATCATAACGAACTAGATACTGCTGATAGTCCTGAAGAACTAATTACAGATTTAAAAAGAGCATCTAAAGTTATAGCTCATAATGCTAAGTTTGATTTATTGTACCTTCAAGAATCTAACTTCCCTATACCTAAAAAGGTACATTGTACTATGGTTGGGGAGTACCTTTTAGCTAGGGGGCAGCATATAGAAAAGTCTTTAAAGGCTACTGCTCTTAGAAGAAAGGTACAGGAAAAGAAATCTGATCTTGTAGATGAGTTGTTTAAATCAGGTACAGGCTTTGAAGCTATGCCCCTAGATACTGTTATTGAATATGCAGATGCTGATGTACTAGCCTGTGGTCAAATCTACTTACAACAATTAGAAGAGTTCGGTTCTCTTAAACCTGTCTTAGATCTTACAAATGAAATGTTATTATTTCTATGTGATATGGAAGCCAATGGTATCAAGATTGATTTAGATGAATTGGAAAGAGTGGAGTATGAGTTTGAAAAAGAAAAAGAACAAATAGAATCTACTCTTAATCGTATTGTTGCTGATGTTATGGGAGATACTCCTATCAATCTAAATAGTGGGATTGATATGACTAAGGTTGTCTATTCAAGAGTAGTCAAAGATAGAGAAGTACATAAGTCTACTTTTAATATAGGAGTAGATAGTAGAGGTAAGTCTTTATATGCCCCAAAGATGAACCCTAAGAAGTTTGCTGATGCAGTAAGAAATACAACAAGGGTGGTTAAAAAGACCATTGCTCACAAATGTCCTAATTGCAAAGGGAGAGGGTTTTACCAACGATTTAAAAAGAATGGAGATCCCTGGGCGAAGACTTCTAACTGCAAAGAGTGTGATACTCTTGGTGTAATATTAAAAGATACTACCCAAGTTGCAGGATTAAAATTAGTTCCTAGTGGCCCTATTGATGCAAGTATAAATGGTTTTAAGACTGACAAGGGTACTATTCAAAGATTAATCTCCCAAGCTAGAGATAAAAATAATGACCAAGCAATACAGTTCTTAGAGGGTGTTACAAGACTCAATGCTATATCTACATACTTAGATAGTTTTGTTAAGGGGCTACAAACATGGACTAGGCATGATGGAATACTTCATGCTAACTTCAATCAGACTACAACAAGGACAGGAAGATTATCTTCATCTAATCCTAATTTTCAGAACCAACCCAAAGGCTCAAAGTTTCCTGTAAGAAGGTGTGTAGTATCTCGTTTTGATGAGGGACACATAATTGAAATTGATTATAGTGGATTAGAGTTTAGAGTTGCAGGAGAACTGTCTAAAGATCCACAGATTATAGAAGACATTACTAATGGTAAAGATGTCCACAAACAAACTGCAGCCATTATCAATCAATGTGATGAATCTAAGATAACTAAAGATCTTCGCCAACAAGCAAAGGCGTTCACATTCGCCCCCCTTTATGGGGGACTTGGTATGGGAGAACCAAACCATATTCGTAATTACTTTAAAGAGTACTTTAACATCTATCGTGGATTGAAAGATTGGCATACTGAACTTGTAGATGCAGTTATGTCTGAAGGAATTATTAGAACTCCAAGTGGCAGAGAGTTTGCTTTTCCTTATGCAGAAAGACTACATGGTGGCAGAATATCTAATCAAACTGCTGTAGTAAATTATCCTGTTCAGAGTTTTGCTACTGCTGATATTGTCCCTTTATCTTGTATTCGTGCCCTAAGAAGATTTCGTGAGTTAGATCTAAAAAGTAAGATCATATTAACAGTACATGATTCTATAGTCGTAGATTGCCACCCCCTGGAATTTGATGAAGTTATTAAAACTCTAGTGTGGGCTATGAGTGAAATAGAAGAAGAAATGGTACAACGATTTAATTATAAACCCTTATTACCACTAGATGTTGAAGTAAATTATGGCCCTAATTGGCTAAACAATGAAGAGTTGTCTCTTGACCAAAGGGCATAAGTAAGGGTATTATAGTTGTCATAGTAATTTTATTTATATAACCGAGGAAAAAAACTATGTCAAAAAGTAACACACAACTTATCGACCCAGAGCAAGAAAGGAACTTAGCTATGATTCTAGGATCGACAGAAGACGCAGCACCTACAAAAGCTGAGTATCTCCCAGAGATAAAAATGAATGTAGATGATGAAGATGATGAAGGTAATCCAATTAAGAAGGGATTATTCTGGATCAAAGGAGTCGAGGGCGAAAGAGCCTTTGCTGAAACTATTACCATCCGACCTTTAGCCCATCATTACCAATACTTACATTGGAGTCAGGCTGAAAAGAAAATGGCAAACAAAACAATTCTTTTAACTAATTGGGGACAAGAACCGATTGATGAAAAAGGAACTGTAAGGTGTGGTAGACCTGATAGTAAAACTCTCAAGCAACTAACTGATGATGAACGAGCCAAGTACTCTGAAATCAAATGCTTTAGGCAAGTTAGATGTTTAGTAGACTTTGATGGTGCAACATCAACAGGTGCTAAAGTTAAGCATGAGAACCTACCTGCAATTATTCTTTTAAAAGGAAGTAATTTTTCTCCCTTTGAAGATGAGTTTAAGAAGGCATTACCAAAAGGATCAAACCTTTGGGACTATAGTGCAACTGTTACTACTGAACGCAGAAAGCAAGGTAGTGTTGTCTATTTCGTAATGCACTTTGAACCTAACCTTAAAAAGAAAATACCTGTAGATGATCTCACTCTTGAAACTATGCAAGGCATGGCTGACATGATTGTTAGAGAGAATAAGGCTATCCAAGGTAAATACCAACGAGCATTAACAGATGCTCAGAATGACATCAGAACTATTGATGCAGTTGTTTCTAACTCAGCAGATCTGAGCGAAGATTTTGAAGACCAATAAACTCAGAATATTCGACATTTGTAGTGGGATTGGGGGCTTTAGTTTAGGTCTTGAAGCCACCCAACGCTTTGAAACTGTTGCCTTCTGTGAAGCCGATAAATGGTGTCAGAAGGTTATAACAAAACATTTTCCAGGCATCCCAATTTATGAAGACCTCATTGAGTTAAGTAAAGATGAAGAAGCAATTAGAACTATCCCTGACGCAGACATCTACACAGCAGGAATCCCATGTCAACCATTTAGTGTTGCCGGAAGAAAAAAAGGCGAGGAAGACCCTCGACACCTCTGGCCGTACTTGTTTGAAATTATTAAGCACAAAAGACCCACTTACACGATTATCGAAAATGTTGGTGGCTTCGTCAATGTGGCACTCGACTCGGTGTGTTTTGAGTTGGAGAGCGAAGGCTACTCCACAAGGTCGTTTGTACTTCCAGCTCCTAGCGTCAACGCCCCCCACCAAAGACAAAGAGTTTGGTGTATCGGAAAGAACCTTATGGGCAACTCCCCAATTAACTGATGGGACAAGGATCAACCAAAAGCCTAGAGCCAAGGAAGATCTAACAGAAGCAGCCAAGCAAGGTGGGTGTAGCAATCTAAGAGAACAAGTCCATGAGACTATGTGGAGAACTCCTACCACTATGGATGCAAAAGGAGATGCTCTAAAACACGCTACTAAACTTCTCCAAGGTAAAACTAAAAGAGCTTCAGGAGAACAAGTACAGATAACTCTTGTAGATCAAGTAATGATGCAAGAGATTATAAATAATCCAGAACTCATGAAAGAGTTTGAAGATCATATTATAGTAGTAAGACCTAACCTACCCCCTCAAAATTGTTTTGTAGAATATCTGAGAGAACAGACTTCAGTAAAAGAGTTGTCTGATAATACTGATATTAAAAAGACAACTATTGAGCATTGGTTTAGGAAAGATAAAAGTGGATTCAGTCATCCTTCTATTGAAGATTGGGAAACTATTAAACCTCTTTTAGAAGATAAAGGTGCTCGTTTTGATGAGCAGATGACTACTATAGAAGAAGCTGAATGGGAACAAACTAAAGGGGAGTCTTTATGGCCTACCCCTAGAGCCACTACTCGTATGGCTTACTTTGAACAACCAAGCCCTTCAATGATTAAAGGTACTCATGGTTGGAATCTTAATGCAGCAGTTACAGACTCTGAATCAGAAAACCCTCATAGGCTTTGGCCTACCCCCACTCAGGACTCAGCTACTGAAAGAACAAAGAAGTATTCTCAAGGGGGAAAACCTTTAACAGTTGCTGTTCAAGAAGAAGAACAAAAGAGAATGTGGCCTACTCCTAGAGCAGCTATAGGGATGCACATGAAAATGTCTCAAGGATTATCGGATCTACAACATAAAAGATACCTAGAGACTGAAGTAGCACATGACCAAATAGAGGTAAAGAAACAACAACCAGGGGGTCATTTAAACTCGGATTGGGTTGAATGGCTTATGGGATATGGTCAAGGCTACACAGATTTAAACGATAACACAAAACAGACTTTAGAAAGTCATCAGGGTTTCTATGCAGAACCTGAGATTACTAGAGTTACACATAACCAAGAAGATAAAGTCAACAGATTAAAGTCTCTAGGGAACTCTATAGTTCCTCAGATTGCTTATAATCTTGGACTTGCAATTATAGAGGACTACGACAATGGCTAGTAAATTTACAGCAGAAAGTGGTCATTGGTATGCTCAAGATGGCGAACCAATGTATACACTTATAGGAAAGAATGGAAAGGAAAGAAATACAACACTAAGAGATGCAAGGAAAGAAGGGTTTGTACCTTCTGTAACTACTATTATAGGTATTGCAGCTAAACCTTCTTTAGAGAATTGGAAGATAGACCAAGCTCTAAACTCAGCCCTAACCTTACAACAAAGTCCTGGAGAAACTTTAGATCAGTTTACTTACAGATGTAAGCAAGACTCAAAAGAAATAGGAAGGAAAGCAGCCGAAAGAGGAACTGCTATTCATGCTATGATAGAGCAAGGGTTTCTAGGCGAATCTGATACTAAGCCTTACAGGGCTATAAAAGAATATTTAGATGAACACTTCCCAGGAGAAGAGTGGGTCGCAGAAGATTCTTTCTGTGCTCCTGATGGGTATGGTGGGAAAATAGATCTATATTCTAAGTCAGGGATATTCGTAGATTTTAAAACTAAAGATGGGTTAGAAGGTAAAGAGCCTTCTCGTTTAGTTTATGATGAACATGGTATGCAATTATCAGCGTATGCTGAAGGCTGTGGTTTTTCAGAACCTGAGAGGGTTTCTATCTTTGTAGATAGAGAAAAGACAGATCTAATTGCTTCTTATAAATGGGATAAAGAAACTCATACTAGACACCTAGCTATGTTCAATAGTCTTCTTGAATATTGGAAGCTAGTTAAAAAGTATGATCCTTCAGAATTTAATAACAAAAAAGAAGAGGAGTAATTATGGGACAGTTTAGTGGTCTTGTAGAAAAACATAGAAAGAAACTTGCTGCTGAAGAGTGGGCTAAAGGAGTTAAGACTGTTCATTGTCATAGGCTTAAATCCATGTGGTATGATACTCGCCCCCAAGATACTGATGAGCACCATGTTACTGACATTGAGTATAATGATGGTGTTGTAGAAAGAAGGCTTCATAATGGCGAGATTGTGCACTTTGGAGAAAAACTCTCTGGTGCTGATTTAGTTTATGAATACGACAGAAACACCAAATGAATAGAAGAAAGTTTGGGCCTAGACAACGAGCTATCGCTAAAGGCTACAGAAGTGGGCTTGAAGAAAAAGTTGGAGAACAACTTAAAAAGTTAAATGTAGATGCAGAATATGAATCCTTTAAAATTCCTTATACTGTCCCTGTTATTCATAGGACTTATACACCAGATTATTTACTCCCCAATGGGATTGTACTTGAACTTAAAGGACTATTTGTACTGGAAGATAGAAAGAAACATCTTCTTATAAAAGAACAATACCCTAATTTAGATATTCGTTTTGTCTTCAGTAATTCTAGGACAAAGCTAAGAAAAGGAGCGAAGTCTAATTATGGGGAGTGGTGCGAAAAACATGGTTTTACTTACGCAGACAAGGAAGTTCCAAACTCCTGGGTAAAAGAGAAATCAAAACTAAGATCCATTAACATAGTCGAGAGACTAAAACAGGAGCAAAAAAAATAATATGTCTGAATATAAAGATAAAAAAGATAATTCAGCCCAAATAACTTTATATCTTTTAGAAGATGGGGCTATTGACTGCCAAGTAGAGTGGTTCTTTCCTAATGATACTGCTGCTAGTGATATAGAAGTAGATACCCTGATTACACTAATACATGGGCTATCTGGGTATATGCACACTCGTTTTTATGAAGTGTTCCAGATGGGTAAAGCTATTGAAGCAGGGTTACAAATTAAAGAACAGATGCTGTCAAAAGATCTTTTCCCTGATGATCCACAGACTGAGATTGTGTTTACCCCAGACGAAGAATTTATAGAACAGATGGATAGTAAGCCAAAGGGCAAAGCTAAAATGAATGGCAAAACAAGTAACATCGTAGATATGGAAGAATTTGTAACTACAAAAAAAGACCCTAAAAAGTTTCATTAATAAGGAGAACCTATGGCAGAAGATAATAAAAAAGATTTAGAGCATTTCAAAATCTACGAGAGTAAAGAAAGTAGGAATCGTGAGATAGCACGATCAAGAACCCCTACTGCTCATTTTCCACCTTTTGATACTGTTCAAAAAGGAGACACTATAGATGAACAAATGAAAAAGGTTCAAGACTTTGGGGAAGAATTAGAGTCAGTTATGACTAAAGGAGTTTACCCAGGGGAAGAGTATAAAGAACATGACCCTGTTAATCATCCAAGCCACTATAATCAATTTGGAATTGAGTGTTTAGATGCAATAGAAGCATCAATGCCCCCTGTTGAGTTCAGAGGGTATCTAAAAGGGAACTGTCAGAAATATATTTGGAGATATGTCTACAAGGGTAAGCCTTTAGAGGATCTAAATAAAGCAGCATTTTATTTAAACAAACTAATAGAAAAAGTAGAACAAGATGGCGTATGAAGTAAACCTAGAGAGGGATGCTCTCTTTGATGAATTGGGAAAGACTAGGCTAAAAGAAAGTTATATGAAAGTGGATGAAGAGAGTCCACAAGAACGCTTTAAGTTTGTTTGTGATTTCTTTGCATCTAATGAAGAACACGCAGAAAGATTATATGAGTATGCTTCTAAGCATTGGTTAAGTTTTTCTACTCCTATTCTTTCTTTTAAAAATGAAAAAAGACAGCTACCTATATCCTGCTATCTATCGTATTTAGATGATAGTTCTGAAGGATTAGTAGACTGCCTATCTGAAGTTAATTGGTTATCTATGATGGGTGGTGGTGTAGGTATTCATGTAGGTATTAGAGAATCCGATGCTAAGTCTGTAGGAGTGATGCCCCATCTAAAAGTATATGATGCTTCTACCCTAGCTTATCGACAAGGTAAAACAAGGCGAGGTTCTTATGCTACATTCTTAGATATAAGCCACCCAGATATTATTCAGTTCTTAGAGATGAGAAAGCCTACAGGCGATCAAAACTTCCGGACATTGAACCTACATCATGGTATAAATATATCTAACGCTTTTATGGAGAAAATTGAAAACTCCATGAGAGATCCTGATTATGATGACACCTGGAATTTAGTTAGCCCTGCTACTGATGAAGTAGTAGATACTATAAGTGCTAGAGAACTGTGGCAGCGTATTTTAGAAATGCGTATGCAGACAGGAGAGCCTTACATTGTCTTTATTGATAATGCTAATGACCACCTACCTAATTGGTTACAAGCTAAAGGATTAAAAATAAATGGATCTAATCTGTGTACTGAAATCTTTTTGCCTACTAACAAAGATAGAACAGCAGTCTGCTGTCTAAGTAGTTTAAACCTAGAGTATTATGATGAGTGGAAGGAGTATCCTTTATTCATTCGTGATGCTATGGAAATGCTAGATAATGTTCTTAATTATTTTATAGAACACGCCCCAGACTCAATCGCTAGAGCTAAACTAAGTGCTTTTAGAGAAAGATCTGTAGGGTTGGGTGCGTTAGGTCTTCACGCTTACTTTCAGAAGAATATGATACCTTTTGAAAGTGTTATAGCTAAACTCAACAACAAAGATATTTTTCAACATATTAAATTAAAGTGTGCTGAAGCTGACCAATATTTGTGTAATGAAAGAGGGCCATGTCCAGATGCTCAAGATTATGGAGAACTAAGAAGGTTTAGCCATTGGACTGCTATAGCTCCAAATGCTTCTTCTAGTTTAATTATGGGAAACACTAGCCCTTCTATAGAACCCTATAGAGCAAATGTGTACCGACAAGATACTTTGTCTGGTGCTCATATTTATAAGAACCGGTTTTTAAAACAAAAACTACAAGAACTAGGTATGGATACAGATGAAATCTGGTCGGCTATAACTGCCAAAGATGGATCGGTACAACATATAGAAGAACTGCCCCAAGATGTTAAAGATGTCTTTAAGACTGCAACTGAATTAGACCAAAGATGGATTATTGATCTTGCTTCAGACAGACAGGTTTCTATTGACCAGGGACAGTCAGTAAATCTTTTTTTCAACGCAGATGTGAATATTAAATACTTACATAGTGTTCACTTCCTCGCATGGAAAAAAGGAATGAAGTCTTTGTACTATTGTCGTTCCGACAAATTAAGAAAGGCAGATAAGGTGGGCACTCGTATAAAGCGTAAAAGAATTGAAGATGAAGTAGATTTGACTGCTGTGGCAGATGGCGATGTATGTGTAGCCTGTGAAGGATAATAAATAATGACAAGGAAAAAGAAATTGAAATTAATGGATACAAGGGATTACTACAAGCCCTTTAATTACCCCTGGGCGTATGATGCCTTTGTAGCTTCGGAACAAATGCATTGGCTTTGGAGCGAAGTTCCTATGAATGAAGATGTAAAAGATTGGCAAAAGAAACTTACAGATGATGAGAAAGATTTTTTAGCTAAGATATTTAGATTTTTTACTCAGGGAGATATTGATGTTAGTGGTGCGTATGTAAAGAATTACTTACCTCACTTCCCTCAACCAGAAGTAAGGATGATGTTATCTAGCTTTGCTGCTAGAGAAGCCATCCATGTTGCAGCTTACTCTCACTTAATTGAGACAGTAGGTATGCCAGAGTCTACTTATAATGAGTTCTTAGAATATGGAGAGATGGTAGAGAAGCATGACTTCTTCTTAAAACTACAAGATGAAAAAAGTCTACCTGCACAGATTGCAGCTTTCTCTGCTTTTACTGAAGGTATGCAATTATTCAGCTCTTT
>Ga0187219_1001431_pt1 | contig 11470 bp, 16 predicted proteins | sample 13SPOviralmetaG_FD_130162 | JGI IMG/M metagenome (GOLD analysis project Ga0187219, IMG submission 130162) | Marine viral communities from the oligotrophic San Pedro Time Series (SPOT) site, San Pedro Channel, CA, USA - 13 SPOT_SRF_2010-07-21... | ecosystem: Environmental > Aquatic > Marine >... | reverse complement strand
CTTGCAGACAATAGCGATACCTTAACTACTGTATTTATTCGTCCACAACTCTCAATAACAGCTATTAAATAAACGTGACATGAACTCAGACCATCTCCCATCCGTTGTAGGAATCACAGGACTTCTAGGGACAATCACCCTTGGAGACATAAACCTAGCAGTAGGTATAGCTGTGGGTCTTGCAACTCTTGTTTATCTCGGAATTAAAATCTTTAAAGAACTTACCAATGGCGAGTATAAATGACAACACAACAATTACCATTCCTCTCAGGAATCTCTTGGCTTTAGTTGCAGGTACAGCAATAGCTGTCACTGGTTACTTTCACATTGTTGAAAGAGTAACAATGCTAGAGCACGACCAAAAGATGTTGTTCAAAGATGTAGAAGGAAATAGCCAATGGATTATTGATTGGGAAAAAGAAGGACTACTTCCTGCTGATATTATACAAAACAACCAAATAGAATTCTTAGACAAACGAGTTCTTAAATTAGAAGATATATTAGAAAAATAATGAGTGACCCATCAGAAAGACTACACAACCTACAGGACATTTTGATTGACGAAATGATTCGTAGAATACAAACTGGCGAAGCAACTGCGGCTGATCTAAGTGCCGCTCGACAAATGCTCAAGGACAACGGCGTTCAAGTACAAGTAACAGAAGAAAGCCCATTCAAAACACTTGTCGATACTCTTCCTTTTGAAGATGAAGCCGACCAAATAAAACTCGCAAAGTAATTAATGGAGATACCAGAACAGCTTCGGGACTTCCGAAACTTTCTCTTTTTGTGTTGGAAGCACCTCGACCTACCTGAGCCGACTCCTATCCAATATGAGATAGCCGACTATATGCAACACGGCGACAAACGTGCTGTCATAGAGGGATTTCGTGGTGTTGGTAAATCTTGGGTGTGTTCAGCGTTTGTTGTTCACCAACTGTTCTTAGACCCAAAGAAGAACATCCTTGTTGTATCGGCTAGTAAAACTCGTGCAGATGACTTCAGTACATTTACGCTGAGACTTATTCACGATATGCCAATACTCAAGCACCTCATTCCTAAGAATAGTCAGAGGTTCTCTAAGATAAGTTTTGATGTAGGGTTAGCACCAGCATCACACGCACCAAGCGTTAAGTCACTAGGAGTTACCTCACAACTTACAGGTTCTCGCGCGGACATCATCGTAGCAGACGACATCGAAGTACCAGCTAACTCAGCCACACACTCCCTTAGATGGAAGCTTGCAGAGCAAGTCAAAGAGTTTGAAGCTATTATCAAACCTAACGATTCCTCTAAGATTATCTTTCTCGGAACACCACAAAACGAAGACAGTATTTACAACACACTCCTAGAACGTGACTACGGCTGTAAGATTTGGACAGCACGCCACATAACTGAGTCAGAAAACACCAACAGCTACAACGGCAACGTAAGTAAAATCTGTATCAACCCAGAAAAGCAAGGTAAATCTACTGAGCCTACTAGATTCAGCGACATCGACCTAGATGAACGTGAGATCAGTTACGGACGCAGTGGATTTGCGATGCAGTTCATGTTGAACACACGCCGCTCCGATGCCGATAGATACCCTCTTAAACTAGCTGACCTTATTGTTACGGACATAGACGACGAACTAGCCCCCGAGAAACTTGTTTGGGCGCAATCTCCAGACCTTACTTGGGATGGTTCTGTACCTAACGTAGGATTTAGCACAGACCGCTACTACAGACCCCTTAAAGTCCTTGGTGACCACATTCCTTTCACAGGAAGTGTTATGGCAATTGACCCCAGCGGTAGAGGTAAGGATGAAACTGGTTATGCTATTGTTAAAATGCTCAACGGTTTCCTTTACGTCCCAGACTGTGGGGGTATGCAAGGAGGGTACTCAGACGATGTACTCAAAGCCCTTGCCATAAAAGCCAATAAAAATAATGTCAACGTCATTGTTATCGAAAGTAACTTTGGTGATGGGATGTTCGGCGAGATATTTAAGCCTCTCTTGGAGAAAATACACCCTTGTTCTATCGAAGAAGTTCGTCACAGCACCCAGAAGGAAAAACGAATCATCGACACTCTTGAACCAGTGATGAATCAACATAGACTCGTCATCGACCCCAAAGTTATCCGCAACGATTTCGAGACGTGTCAAGGGTATACCCAAGAGTCCCAACTCAAGTATCAACTTTTTTACCAGATGAGCAGGTTGACCAAAGATAGAGGAGCTATCACTCACGATGACAGACTGGACGCTCTAAGTATCGCTGTCAACTATTGGACACAACAGATGGCTCAAGATAGTGACAGAAGAATTAGTGATCGTAAAGAAGACCTGATTACAGAAGAACTGAATAAGTTCATGGATGCCTATTACAAAGGCTCTAGGGGGTCTACAAGCTCTTTACAATGGAGTTGAGAGTACATACTAGGGTAGACACCTAGACCCCTCTTAAATCGCATTTAAACACCATAACACTCACAACCCCTATCGGGGTAGGGTAACAACTCTATTTAAGGTGGTGTGTATCTATAGATTAATTTATAAATGCAACACACTCACACAGAACACCTTAGTAATACTTTTATTGGTGTGTTAAATATACCTCGGACTAATACGGTAAGGGGGATATAGGGGGGGATATATATTTATAAATTAATCTATAAGGTGACTTATGTGGGTGTGGTGAATACTAAATTGATTCATAAATAACTTATAGATCTATTTATAGATTAGTCACCGCCGACCCCCTGTCAAGAACAAAATTAATTATGTCTAATCCTTTACAACAAGCCAAAGCCATCCTTGGTGAACATTACGATAATTATGTGATTATTGTTAATGAACATCCCCATGAGTGTGAGTTAGAATATAACAACAGCTTTGCCGCTCACGGTTTGTTGACTTGGGCTAAGAATAGTATTGACAACTTTTACTGCGAAAGCCAAGATGATGAAGAAGACATAGAGATTGTTTGGGATGAAGACGACGAAGATTCCCAAGAAGACTTTTAGCACCTGTTCATTAGTGTGTGTGAAAAATAAGTCCCTCCCCATCGTCAATGGTTATGTGGTGTTTCCAAGATGGGTGAGGGCACTCTTTATGAAAGCTCTCGGATATTTTTGATAAAAATTTCTGTTACCCTTTACGTATATGACGACGGCTGATTTTCCCCTTGGCTACCCTCTTTAATTAATTTTCGTCACTCTTTTTGTCATATAGACAGGCTAAGTGCTTGCTAGTCAGTCAAAGCAACTGGATTAAATAAGCGGTTGCCATTGTTTTAAGGTGTTATTTTTGCGCCATTCTCTTTCCTGTTTGCCTGTCTTTTTTCGGCTGTCTTTTTGTAAGAGGGTGTTTTTTAATTATTTTTACGAATCTGCTTGACAGGCTCTCAAAGTATCTCTAATCCCTTTGCTTATAACTAACAAATAGTTATTTAATAACACCAATAAAAACACCATATAAAATGAAAAACACCAATAAAAAAACAGTATATGAGATCGTTACTGAGCAAGTAATTAATAAGATTCAAGACGGCAACCTTGCACCGTGGCATAAACCGTGGAAAAGTGTAGGACATCGACCAGCAAACCTGATCACCAAAAAACCATACAAAGGCATTAACGCTTTTCTATTGGCTTTTAATGATTACGACTCACCTTTTTATGTTACTTACAAGCAAGCAAAAGAAAAGGGTGGTTCAGTTAAAAAAGGTGAAAAGGCAAACCTTGTGACCTATTGGCAGTTCTTATATTTTAAGAATGACAAGCCATTACCTAGCAAGATGCCGCAAGCCGAAAAGGAAAAGATAGCCGACAAAAAAGTACCATTACTAAGATATTATAATGTCTTTAATGTCGAACAATGCGAGGGCGTTGAGTATCCTAAAATCGAAGCGAGCGATCTCAGCGAAAACGATAAAATTGCCGCTTGTGAATCTATTATCGAAAATATGCAAAATAGACCGACCTTAACCTTTGGAGGTTCGCGTGCATTCTATCGACCGATGACAGATAATGTCACAATGCCTAAAATAGAAACCTTTGACGGGTCAAGCGAGTATTATTCCACATTCTTTCACGAGCTTGCGCACTCGACAGGGCACGCCGACAGGCTTGACAGGGAATTGGACAAGGTTGCCGCGTTTGGTGATCCTGTTTACTCTAAAGAGGAATTAGTAGCCGAGTTTACAGCTTGCTTTTTATGCGGTGAAACAGGCATTTTACAGCGTACTGTGGACAACTCGAGTGCTTACCTGAAAGGTTGGCTAAAAGCCCTTAAAGAGGACTCTAATCTACTTGTAACAGCCGCGAGCAAAGCCGAGCGAGCCGCTAATTATATCCTTAATAAATAATTAAATTTAGGGCTTGCAATCTGTAAAAAGGTTGCGAGCCTTTGCTTTAATTCTTTATATAATAACTAACTAATAACACCACATAAAAACACCACAATGAAAAATACATACACCACAGAACAAGCAGTCAATGAGTTAAGTAAATATGATTGCTTTGACAGCTTCTCTTACGAGGGCACAAAAGCCCTTGTCGAATATATCGAATCAATAGAGGAAGATTGCGGCATTGAAGTTGAGTTTGATCCTGTTAGCCTAGCTTGCGATTACGCGCAATATGATTGCCTTATTGATTATGCCGATGATAATTTTATGAGTTGGCAAGAGCAGTTTGGCATCGATTACGACAACCCATTGACAGGCGAACAAGAGGAGCAATCAATACACGATTGTGACGGAATTATCCACGACTGGGTACTGTGTAACATTGAAGATTATATCCGCGACAATGGTACTTTAATCGAATTTGACGGCGGTATAATTGTATCTAAATAAATTAATCACATTAACAAAAGGAAACCTATGAAACTAATTAGAATCATTCTTACTTTAATTGTCGGCTTATTATCAAACCTATTTGGTAATGACTCGGAGCTTGTCGCGTGTACTCTTATCTTAGAAGCAGGTGGAGAGTATGCTAACGGCTCGATGGAAGCCGTCAATGAAGTGATCCAAAACCGAGCAGTAAAACGCAAGCTAACGCCAAAGCAAGTTTGTTTACAGCGCAAGCAGTTTAGCTGTTGGAATAGTGGAAATATAGAAGGGCTTATAGTTAAGGCACAAGCGCACCCACGCTATAAAGAAGCCCTTGCTATAGCCGAAGGCGCACCCACTAAATTAACCGACGGAGCAGACCACTATCACGCAGACTATGTTAAACCTTACTGGGCAAGCTCTTTAAATAAGACTTGCAAAATCGGAAGACACATCTTTTATAAGTAAAACTAACCACACACAATATGGATAAAGTAAAACAAATAGGCTACTACGCAAAAGACAAAGACGGCAACCTACATCAATTCCAATGGGAAGAGGATGACACCTTCGGTATCCTTAACATAACCACTAAGGCATATGAAAAAGCTAATGCAGATGACTACGAAATACTGGAAATCGGCTTCTTTCACGACGAAGTTTAATAAACAACTAACCACGCACACTATGAATAACATAAAAATAGAAAGCTACACCAGCAAATACTCAATAGATATAAGTAATAAAGCTGACAAACAATATATTCATTACTTAAAACTTAAAGAGTGTATAATAGACCTAGCGATAAATATTGTTGATGAATTGGTGCTTAAGGAGTTTATACCTAACTGCACGAATACAAATGATGAAACAGAAAACTATGTCCAAGATATCATCAGGGAAAAGTTACTTGAACACACACGAAAAATGGACAGTAAAAAAGATTATGATGATGAAGATGACAAATTATATGCTGAAGATTTAGAGCTTAAAAGGTGCATTATAGACCTTGCCGCATTAATATCTGACGCGTTGGTATTTGAGGAACTACTTCCATACCATAGCAATAAAGCTCAAGATATTATCAGAGAAAAGTTACTTAAACACACTCGCAACCCACGCACACTATGAAATATGAAATGTTCCTATTCTCTCAACTGTTTATGAAATATGTTGAGAATAACGATACACAGTATCAAGACCTAGCCTATGATTTAATATATGACGAAGTATTAAAGCACAGAGAGCTATTCCTGAAGTCTAACTTCAATGTAGATGTACGAAGTGAGTATGATTGCATTGAAGACTACCTAAGTAACGAAGTTAGATAACCACTAACCACACACATTATAACCTTTTAAACTAATGGAAATACCAAAACCAATTACCACTCAGGTACAACTACCAAAACTCACACCCTACGAAGATCCAATCGAGGAACTAAGCTCGCTTCGACAAGTTAGGGAGGTGATCGAACAACTTAAAACGGACAGGCGAATTTTATTTAATGTTATTCACGATGAGATGTTAGCTAATGGTGGCAACCTTTCATCGGCAGATGGAGACACTTGGATTAAGCACCGCTTTGGATGGGATGAAGACCTAACTACTCAACAAATAGTGACCCGACAACTCCGCAAATAATGACACCACGAAACACAAGGCACAAAGATTTTCGTTACCTTTACAATTCAAACCACAAGATAAAAACCAACAAGTATTATCTTATTGCAGACAAGGAAATAAGGATGATAGACAAGGGGTGGAGATCGTTTTGGAAACGAAGAGGGATGACACCACCACCTGTTAGCGATACTCAGTTAGGAAACTTCTAAAAAAGAAGTTATAATATAACATTTAGGAAAGAGGAAAACATCACTAATGAGCATAAGGCAGAAAAAGAATCGGTGGCAAGCTGATATTACATACAAGAACGAACGCATACGCCCTTATTTTGTTAGTCGTGGCGATGCTATAAAGTGGGAAGAGACAACACGCTACGAGCTTCGGTCGGGTATAACTACTGTCGATGAAGTAAAGCGTAAGCTAGGGTTAACCGCGCAGAAGGGAAGTAATTTTATAGACATAGCTGAAGAGTGTTTAGATAACAAGTGGCGAGGAACTAAGGATGAGTACACTCGGCGACTTCAGGTAAAGGAATTAGAATCATTCTTTGGTAAAGAGTTTAAAGCTGAGAATGTAAACTCTAAACAAAGAGACTTGTTCATTAGATATTTAAAAGATGTTAAGAAGAACACTAATGCAACAATTAACAAGAAGCTGAGTTGTATCCGAGTGGTGTTAGACTTTGCAAAAGCAAGAGAGTACATCAAGGACAGACCTGCCTTGCCTAACGTGCCTGACTCAACGCGCTTTCGTAAGAGTTATATCACCGAGAAACAAGAGACACAAATCGTTGAGTTTGTAGAAAATCATCAACTTGAATCAGTAAGAAATTTCGGAGAGTTTTGGAAGTGGTCAATGGATACTGGACTACGCTTTCAAGAATCAAGAGAGGTACAACTAAAGGATGTTTACGAGGATGATTACGCAGGTTGGGTTGTTATGGTTCAAGAAGAGAACAGCAAGACAAGGGAATGGAGGACTGTGCCTCTCACGGATCGTGCTTTAGATATGGTCAAGAAGCAGAGCGGAAACAAACCTTGGGAGCGGATGACAAAGGACAGAATCACAAAGGCTTGGAGGCACGTTAGAAGGCACATGAACATGGTTGACAATCCCGAATTTGTGCCGTACTTAACTAGACACACACTCGGTTCAAGGTTAGTCCAACGAACTGGTAACATAAAAATGGCTATGGAATGGATGGGACACAGTAATATTCGTATGACTGAGAAGTATTCTAAGGTCAGTCCAAAGAATTTACTCCAAGGTAAGGAGGTATTACAACAATCAAAATAATTGTATGTCTATGACACCAACTGAACAACCGAAGTCGGGGGCTGAACGTCCCCTTTTTAAACCTGATACTGAAACTGTCCTTGTCCGAGGGCTGAACGCTATGACAAAGGCTTGTGATGCGTTATCATCTCAGAACGCTACTCTTAACAAAGACATTGAGAAGATGAAAAAGAAAATTGCCCGACTTCAAGAGCGTGTTATTGAGAACCAAGAAGAGCGTGAATAGTTGGGTGACGGAATGGAGTGACGGAGGTGACATTTTGTGACGGAAGGTGACGGGCTAACAAAAACAAAAAACTCTTTTAAAATCAACGAGCGAGTGTGATGGAATTGGTAGACATACTGGACTTAAAAAGCGGTTAAATATCTTTATTTTTCAACTACTTGATAAATAACACAAAGCATACGCATTAAACACAATCATCTATTAAAAACAACATTGTCGTCCCTCACTTGAGGTGACAACATTTCTGTATGACAAATCAAAAGCTAGATCAGACCGAGCTAAATACTGATATGCAAGAGTTAGGACTCGGCAGGTATCGAAGTCGGAATGAGTCGGCAAAGGTGAGGGATGCAGAATTGGAGACACGTTATGGTCAAAGGCTGATGAGAGCTAGCCTACCGCTATATGCAAAAGCTATTGAAGACTGGCACACCAAGTTACTTAGTCAGAAAAACAAAGCTAGATACCAAATAGATGTTATCGAGCTACCGAGTAAGCTCATTGCTTTTGTCTCTATCAAAGCTATTCTTGATTCCATCACCCAAAAGAAATCCTTATCTAGTGTCGCTCACTATGTCGGGGCGAGGATAGAGGATGAGTCAAGATGTGCCTTCCTTCTTGAGCACAATACAGAGAAGGGTAGTGGGATATTACTAGGAGCTAAGAAGCGTAAAGGTAAGAACGCAAAGATAAGACACGTTAGAGCAAGTATGAAGCACGAGTCCGACAAGGAGTTGATGCGAGGGTGGGATGCTTGGTCACACAGAGACAAGTTAAATGCAGGACTTCACCTAGTAGAATTGCTACGGATGAACACCGACCTTGTTGAATACATTTATCTCACCGACAACAAACGATCTAAGCGACCCAAGAGATATGTTACCGCTACAAAGGAGACACTTGCTTGGATTGAGAACTTTAACAATCACAGAGAACTACTAGAACCTTTTTGGTTGCCTACCGTTGAACTACCCCAAGCGTGGAAAAGCGTATGGGAGGGAGGTTATGAAACAGAGCACACCTCTCTCCCTTTGTTACCTTTTATCAAGACCACCAATATGGACTACCTGAGAAGTATTAAGGGAGGACTAGATGAGCCTATGAGGGCGGTAAACCTCATACAACAGACACCGTGGACAGTCAACGAAAAGGTGTTTAACGTAATGAAGTGGGCGTGGGAGAACTCTATTGAGATTGGTGATATGCCTAGTCGAGAAGACGAACATTTACCACCACTTCCAAATGATTTTAAAACCAACGAGGAATCAAACAAGAACTGGAGACGGATGGCGGCTCGGATATACCAACACCGAGCTAGCACAATCTCAAGGCGGTTACTCGTAGCTAAACTTTTCTATGTAGCCAAGAAGCTAGTCGGCAATCGTTTCTTTTATCCATCACAAGTGGACTTCCGAGGCAGGGTGTACAACATACCTGCTTTTCTTGGTATCCAAGGTGCTGATATGAGTCGGGGGTTATTACACTTTAGTCGGGAAGAACGAATAAAAGATGACACCTCCGCAAGATGGTTAGCGATACAAGGTGCAAATACATTTGGCAACGATAAGGTAACTCTTGATGAGCGTGTGTCTTGGGCGCAGAACTTTGCTAACGAAGCAGACAAGATAGCTTGTGATCCTCAGAAGAATACTATGTGGCTTAACGCAGACAAGCCTTGGCAGTTTCTTGCTTGGTGTTTTGAGTGGGCTACCTACTGTGCTAGTGGCAAGGTAAAGAGCAGATTGCCTGTCAATATGGACGCAAGTAACAACGGCGTTCAAATCCTTTCAATGTTAATGCGTGACCAAGAGGGAGGGCTTGCAACGAATGTACTACCAACAGAAGAACCTGCTGATATTTATGCTGTCGTTAGTGATCGTGTTGTCGATCAGTTAAGGATTGATAGAGAGCAAGGTAATCCTATTGCAGGAGACTGGTTAAGTTTTGGTATCGACCGCAAGTTAGCCAAGCGACCTACAATGGTGTTTCCTTATGGCGGTACTTTTTACTCGTGTCGTGACTACGTTGATGACTGGTATCAAGACACTCTTCGCAAGACTAAGTGCAGTAATCCATTTGATGAAGGTATCCGATACAAAGCTACAGGTTACCTTGCTAAGTTAGTATGGAGGTCAGTCAACGAAGTCCTAGTTAAACCAAAAGAGTGTATGGGATGGCTACAGCACGTTGCATTTCAGTTAGCTAAGAATGACAAACCTGTTGAGTGGATTACACCGACTGGCTTTCCTGTTCTACAGCACTACACCAAGACTAAGACTCAGAATGTATCAAGTCACATCAACGGACAAGCAACACACGTTAAGTGGCACAGCGAAACCGAAGCCCTTGCACCACGCCGACAGAGACAAGGTATTAGTCCTAACTTTGTTCACAGCTTGGACGCATCAGCATTAACTAAGTCGGTAATAACAGCAAACGAGTTAGGTATCTATGACTTTGCAATGATACATGACAGCTACGGAACACACGCTAATAACTGTGATGCTTTTGGTGTTGTCCTTCGAGGTGTATTTAAAGATATGTTTACTCTCGACCTTTTAGCTAATTTAAGACATCAAGTAGTTAGCAAACATCCAAAGATAGAAATTAAACCACCACCAAAGTACGGATCAATGAAGGTAAGTGACGTACTCAATTCCGAATATTTTTTCTGCTAGAAATAGCATCAACATAACCAAATAAAATAGGAGACTAAATACAATGAGTAAAGTAATAACAACACCCATAGGCGTAGCATTCTACCCACACGTTGTCGAGCCAAACACAATGTTTGATGATAACGGTTTGTATGACTGCAAACTTCACGTTAGTGAGGGAGATTTCAATTCGTTTGAGTTGAAGGTCAACGAGATAGTAGATGCCGCTTACGAGCAGGAATGCAAAACAAGAGGCAAGAAGAAGCTACAAGTATCACAAAAGAAACCACTTCGACAGACTGAAGAGGGGGACTTTGAGATATACGCTAAACAAAAAGCCAAGATTGATACACGCGCAAAAGGAACGATTGAGTTTTCGATTGCCTTGTTTGATGGTCAAGGTAAAAAGATTAACGACAAACCTAAGATTGGTTCAGGTTCGCGCCTTCGCTTAGGAATAGAGGTTGCGCCGTACTACACAGAAATGGTTGGTTTCGGTTACACCCTTAGATTAAAGGCTGTTCAAGTAATTGAGCTAGTCGAATACTCGGGAGGCGGCAATAAGTTCGGCTTTACTGCTGAGGAAGACGGCTATGTCGGAACTGGCGAATCATTTAACGATACGTTTGAAGAAGAACTCACAGCCGAAGCACCGTTTTAGGTCTAAGTTTGAGCTAACAGTCGCCCTCTCCCTTGAATCGGAGGGGGTGGCTTACGCTTACGAGACGTTGAAGTTGGACTATGTACGCAAGTGCGTTTATACACCTGACTTTATATTACCTAACGGAATTATAATTGAAGCAAAGGGAAGGTGGTTAGGCAGTGATAGAACCAAACATCTT
>Ga0187219_1001425_pt1 | contig 11490 bp, 11 predicted proteins | sample 13SPOviralmetaG_FD_130162 | JGI IMG/M metagenome (GOLD analysis project Ga0187219, IMG submission 130162) | Marine viral communities from the oligotrophic San Pedro Time Series (SPOT) site, San Pedro Channel, CA, USA - 13 SPOT_SRF_2010-07-21... | ecosystem: Environmental > Aquatic > Marine >... | reverse complement strand
TTGACTGAAGCGAAGCAGGGTTTACTAAGGTACTTAAGGGTACGATAGTCACTAAGGTGAACATTGAATGAAACACTCATATCATTTATCCTCTTGGTAATACAGGCACAAGCCTGTGTGTAGAATTAAGATTGTAATACCTAAAACACTAGCGTCATTTAATAACATATCAAAGACCTCCGTAAGAATTTACTTGAAAGCTCATCGGCTTTGGTTTCAAATTGTTTCCAAGGTGAAGATTTTGAACGGGATCTTACGGGCCTTACGTGCTCATCACGTATGACAGTGTTTGAGTTTATTCGATTACTCAAGGACTTTTCTTTGATATCGAGTATCATTGAGAGTTCTCTGAGGGTATACATTGCATCATAGACAAGCCTATCGTGGCTTGATTGGTTTTGATAGAATCTTAGGGACCTTGGCATTTGCCTGCCTCCATTTGGTTGTTGGTGGATTTGCATGTATGTGTTGTCGGTTAGAACAAAAAAAGGGCAAGCACCCACGAAGGAGTGCTCACCACTAGGGGAAAAATTAGAGACGCACCGAAGTACGCCTCATAGGGTTAGAACAACTCTGCTGAAGCTTTAGAGTCTGATTCTACTTCAAGACCTAACAGGGCTGATGAAAGACGATCTTGTTTAGATTGCTTGACATTGAAGTCAAGGGCACGTACTGCAACAAGTCTAACATTAGTACCAGCTTTGAACTTGGTACCATCTTTACGAACACCTGCAGGGTAATCACGAAGCTCGAACAACATATGAGCTTTAGCACCATTCTCTAAGTCGTCAGTGATGTCTTCACCGTTCTCATCCTGAATATCTACAGGAGGAACTTCAACATCCATTGAACCATACTTAGCATTGGTACTGTACCAGTAACCACCATCATTGGCTTCTTTCAGACCTATTTCAGCCAGACCTTCACCACTAAGATGAGCTCCGTACTGCAGACCATACTTGCCTTGATACGCTCTACGCAACTTACACGCAGAGATAGTTACATTAGGGATTGCTACTTCACGGATTTGCACTTTCGGCAAATTAGACATAATAATATCCTCTTGGGAATTAACCACTTGGTAAATGAATTTAAGAAGAGCCACTAGGACTCTCCAAGGAGCCCGAAGGGCTCTAAGATAATTACGCACGTTTACGAAGTCTACGGCGCAATTCACGATCACACATTTTAGTAGCCCCAGACTTGGGCTTTCTAAGGTAATTGATGTGACCTTGAATACTTATAACGAATGCACAGATAACAATTAACAACACCATACCTGATATAATAGACATGGCAAATAAACCCCAAGGGTCATTAAGAACTTCTAACATGATGATACCTCCGATGAGTCCCTAGGGATTCCTAAGGAACTTTAATGATGATGTGTACCTACCAGTATACTGATAGATTCTAATGGATTCTACGGGGTTCTAAGGGGCTACCCTAAGGCCTCCCCGAGACCCCCTCACACTAGCAGGATTCTACAAGGACTCTAGGGATACCCAATAGAACCTCACAGGAGCCCAAAGGGCTCTAGTTACTACAGGGTGACCCAAGGGAATTACAGGGAGTACTGAGGGATCTGAGGGGGGTCTGAGGTATATACAAGGTACCTGATATCATGGGGTATTATCTATGTCCTCCCTAAAGACCCTTACAGCCCCTAAGGATTCAATTCGGTACCTTATAGAGAGAGAGTATACGTAGGAAGATACAAGAGACGTAGATATGTATTGCTTAGGGTATGAAGGGGCCCTAGGATCTTATAGCACTTTATAGGCTATATTAAAAATATATAGATATCTATTTAGAGGATACCACCCCCTTCCCCCTTAAGGGTCTATAGGGCATCCTCGACACGGCAAGAACCCTTAGAGAAAGAAACCTTAGGATAATATTCCTATGGTACCTCTCTCTCTGGTAACCTTAAAGGTTTAATAGAAGCTAGTGAAACTAGTTAAAGGTCTGGGAGGACTACCAATGGATAACAAGAAGAAGCTAGCGTTAGCTAAAGAAGCCCAAAGGCGTAAGAAGCTAGTAGAATATGAAGAGGACTTTGAACAGTTCTCTAAAGAACAAATAAAGATTTTAACTAAGGATAGTTCTAAAGGTTTTGTACCCTTTGAGTTTAATGATGCTCAAAAGATTGTTAATGAAAAGATTGCAAAGCAGCTTAAAGAAACAGGCCGTGTCAGGGCTATAATCCTTAAGGGTCGTCAGATGGGCTTATCGACCTTTACGACTGCCAGAGTATTCTGGAAGTCCTACTTTAATGCATACAATAAATCAGTTGTTATGGCTCATGACTCAGCCACATCTGATTCCCTCTTTACCATGTCACGTAATACTATTGCTAACATGCCTGAAGAGTTTAGACCAGTTTTTAAGAAGTCCAATGCCAAAGAAATTATGTTCGAGCACAACGAATCGGGCTATAGATTATACACGGCAGGATCTCCTGAAGCTGGTCGAGGTACAACTCCAACCATTGCTCACCTCTCTGAGGTAGCCTTTTGGACCCATGATGAGAAGATCCTTGCAGGTCTCTTTCAGGGTATATCAGAAGCTGATGGTACTGAAGTTATACTAGAGTCTACCGCTAATGGTGTGGGTAACGAGTTCCATAGATTATGGAAAGGCGCTTGTGAAGGTGAGAATGATTACCTTCCTATATTCGTTCCCTGGTACTTGATGACGGAATACAGAAGAACAGTCCTTGAATCCGAAGAGTTCCAAGAGACCCTTACAGATGAAGAAGTACAAATACAAGAATTACATGATCTTGATTTGGAACAGCTTTACTGGAGGAGATTGAAGATCGCTGAGGGTGGGCTAAGTAAATTCCGACAAGAATATCCATTAACACCTGAAGAGGCTTTCCAAGTCTCTGGTGCTAATGTGTTTAGCCTTGAGAAGCTACAGTCACTTGTGTCTTCTTCTATAATGAAGAGACAATCATTTAAGTTAGAATCATCAACCTTTGAGGATCACTCAGAGGGAAACTTAGAGATATTTCAATATCCCAAGTTTGATGATAACTTTGTTATTGGTGCTGACTGTGCCCTTGGGGTAGGCCAAGATTCCTCTGCTTGTGTTGTTATGAATACAAACAATGAGGTTGTGGCCCTGTACAGAAACAACAGAATAGATCCTACGCAATACGGAGACCTTCTGTTCTATCTGGGGAGATACTACAACAATGCCTTACTGGCTGTTGAATCTAATTCCTTAGGTATAGCCACATTGAATCGTCTTAAGCAGATGAAGTATGTGAACCTATACCATCAAACTAAAGTAGCTAACGTGTCAAACGAGGAAGGCACTCGTCTGGGTTGGAGAACAACTCAAGCTACTAAGCCAATGATTATTGGACATCTTAAGAATGCGATTGAAAATGACGACATCAATCTATCATCCCCACGAATCATCCAGGAATGTATGGATTACGTGGCTGATGCCAATGGTCGTACCAATGCTATTAGCGGTTCACATGATGATACCGTTATCGCAACAGCTATAGCCCTTGAGGTTTTACGGACCCACCGAGAACGTTTAGTTCAAAATAAGGTTGGCTTCCAGAATCAGCAGTTTTCTGAGGATGATACTGCTTGGCTATAACTGAAACAGTTTCCCCATTAGTCCTCCAGCTAACGCTGTGGTTTAGGGTGACATACGTGTTTCGGGAAAACAAGTTACAGGAACCTTACTAATTGATTGAATGATGGATTGTGTTAATCCACTATATATGAGGATATAAAATGAGAGACCCAGAAGGATATAAAGAAATAGTAGAGGATGATGAACTACTGAACATCATCAACTCTGAAGTAGCGCAATCACAAGGTAACTTTTTAGATTCTTCTGAACTTTCAGATGAGCGTGAGAAAGCAACTTATGAGTATGCCATGCAGGCAACAGGACACCTAGCACCACAAGGTGTATCTAAAATTGTATCCTCAGATACCGTGGAAGCAATTGAGGGGTACTCTGCAGTACTTTCAGAACTCCTACTTAATAATAAAAAATTAGCAAAATTTATACCACATTCGCAAACAGCTGTGGATGTGCACCGAGCCCGTATGGCTTCAGATGTCACCAACTATTGTCTGTTTAAAAAGAATAAAGGTTGGGAGATTATTAATACCTGGATGAAGGCAGCTCTTCTATGGAAGAATGCTGCAGTAGTTTGGGAGTACGTAGAAGACTACGAATATACATTTGAAGAGTACGAAGAAATCTCAGCAGAAGCATTAGATATGCTGCTGTCAGATATGGAGGTTGAGGTAGTCGGTGACCTATTTATCAACGAAGGTGGTATGTACGAAGATGTACGTATCAAGCGTAAGTGTAATAAGAGTGGGATTAAGATTCGGAACATTGAGCCTGAGTCTTTCCTTATAAGCCAAGGAGCTTCCTCTATAGAAGACGCATCTTTCGTTGGACTTACAACTGAAATGACTCGATCTGAAATCCGTAAGCAATACCCAGAGCAAGCTGATACTATCGACTGGGATTCTACGGATGATCGCTACACTTTCATGCAAGCAATGAATACCGAGAAAGCAGCCCGAAGAACTTCTGTTGGCCTTTCTAACACTTCTTATAGTACCAATCATACAACAGAAGCTAACCAAGTAGCAAGTGTACTTGAGTGTTGGTTACGTGTTGACCGTGATGGTGATGGTATCTCTGAGCTTAAAAGATTTATAACAGTTGGTGATAATATCTTATTTGAAGAAGATGTAGATTATATCCCAATTGCAGAGCTGAAGCCTTTTGACATCCCGCATGAGTGGGCTGGTCTATCTATGGCTGATATGACTCGACCATCAACACTGGCATCTACTGCTATCTTACGTGGGTTTGTTGAGAATACTTACTTAACTAACTACTCACCTAAACTAGCAGACCCTAATGTTGTAGACTTCTCTGCTTTGCAGAATATGAAGCCAAAACAAATTGTACCTACTAATGGTAACCCTGCAGCAGCTGTTCAGAACATGCCGCCCGAAGCGTTATCATCAGGTACTGTGCCTCTGCTTGAGTTCTTGCAGAAGCATAAGGAACAAGCCAATGGTCTGTCTAAAGCAGCTCAAGGTTTAAACGATACTCTCTACGTGTCAGGGAACTCAGAACAGAAAGTATCGGCTGTACAGTCTGCAGCACAAACACGCATACAGCATATTGCAAGAAGATTCATGGAGACAGGTTTAGCTGCTCTTTGTGAAGGCGTGTATAAAACAATGCGTACGGAAATGCGTACTCAAAGTATGAGTTACTACGACCGCAACGACTTCTACAAAACTATTGAGATCAAGGAACTCCCTGATAACATGATGTTACAAGTAGAGGCTGATGTTGGTGATGCTAGTAATCAGACTGTGTTAAAGAAAATGCAAATGATTGGCCAACAAGTTCTACCTGCACTAATGCAGGCTGGATACCAAGGGGCCATTGATCCCGTAGCACCCGCTACGATTGCTTTTAAAACCATTGAGGCACTAGGCGAAGATCCACTAGACTACATAGTAGACTACACTTCCGAAGAGTACAAGGGTTCCGCAATGGAAGGTAAGAAACAACAGCAACAAGCAGCTGAGAAGAAGAAAGCTTTGGAAGAGCAAAATCTTATGGTTAAGATGGCACTCGACCAAGCAAATGTCGATTACACTAATGTACAATCTCAGAATGCTATTCAAGATAACTTGAAACAACTTGTTGTTGCCTTGGATAAATCATATCAAGAATGGTCAAAATTAACTATTCAAGCTACTAAAGAAGGTCAACCAGTACCTGAGCAGCCTAACGTACAAGAAATGTACCAGACAGCTCAATCTTTAATCCGACAAACCATGACACCGCCGAAAGGTAATGGAAGTAACGGTAAACCCCAAGAGCCCCAAATGGAACAACAACTCACACCAGAGATGTTGCAGGCCATTACTCAACAGGGTGGTATGGTATGATATAGGAGGTGATCCTATTTATCGAGGGGCCCGAAAGGGCCCTTCAACTTAAGACGCTAACCAGAGGAGATATAGTGGATAAGTATAAGAATGGGGCTAAGCGAAAGTTTAAGCCTAAAATGAATCAACAAACTGGAGAGTATAAAGCTAACCCCTTTGTTGAGTCACAAGAAGCATTGGCCAGTGCAATGTTCGCTAAGAAAGAAAGAGACGATTTCTTCACAGAAGCATACTCAGACATCTTAGTAGATTTATTTACACAATGGTTAATAACAGAACCTCATTGTTCTAAAGAACGTGAGTATTTGTATCATGTTGCTATGGGCTTAGGCTCGGTTAAGGAACGTATTATTAATATTGAGACATACGGTTTCAACCAAGAACATATAGCAATCAATAAATCTCAAGAAGGAGATAATGATGGAAGTTGAGTTAAATCAAAATGTACTAGAAAAAGCAATTGTAGCTACAGAAAATACCATTAAAGCAATGGTAAAAGAACTAGCTGCAGGGCCAGGCAAGGCCAGATATCATGCCGAAACTTTTAACCATGCAGTAGATGCCCTTGAGCGTCTTAACGGGTTAAAAGAAAAACCCCGAGCGGCTAAGAAGAAGCCAGCGGTTAAACAGGACTAATACAGGATAATAAATTATGAGCAATGAAAACACTACAGCCTCTACCCAATCGGATGACGCTGGTTTTTACGCTGGTCAAGATGGTCAGTCTATTGATGACATTCCAGTTCCTATGGGCCCAATGGGCGAGGCTTTAGGTCTCACCGTACCCGAGGAGGAATCTCTACCAGAAGAAGATGAATCTGATCTTGACCCGGAAGATTCTGCAGAAGAAGATATACCCGAAACTGAAGACGCTGCAGATGAAGACGATATCGATGATGAAGAGGAAGACGCTTCAGAAGATGAAGAGTATGAGGATGAAGACGATGAGGATTCTACCCAAGATGACGATTTACCTAATGAAGAAGAAGTTGACTGGGAGTATTCAGTCCCCGTAAAAATTGATGGGGAAATTGAATATGTTTCACTAGGTGAACTTCGTAAAGGTTTTGCTACTGATCAACACTTGTCTAAGAAGGGTAGAGAAGTTAGTGAACTTGAAAAGGAATTGAAAGAGGAATACTCTACCAAGACCAATGAAGTTACTGAACTTGGTGCTGCTTTGGCTACACAACTACAACAAGAAGAAGTTGCGTTGTCTCAGGAGTATCATGATTTAGAATCTAAAATAGAAAAAGCCCGTGAAGATGGGGATACGTATGAGCTTAATGAGCTCAAGGATAAAAGAGAAACCGCACAGAAAAAATACTGGGAAGCTCGAAATAAAAGAGAAGGTATTGCAGGTGCTATTCAGAAACAGCAAGAAGAGGTATTACAATCTCAGGTAGATGAGTTAATGGCTAAGTTTGATGAGGATATCAAAGAACTAGTCCCTGACTTTGACTCTGAGGCTGTTAGACAGTTTGCTTTGGATGAGGGTATTCCTCAAGAGTTCCTTGATATTATTATGGATGCTAACGTAGTTAAGTTTGTTGATGACTATCGAAAGTTAAAACAAAATGCTACTAAAGGTTCCGCTAAACGTAAGAAAGCCCCAAAAGCTAAAGGTGTACCTACTAAACGTAAGATGACTGCAAGTCAGCGTAAAGCAAGAGATGCAGGTAATTTACGAGAGGCAGTGCTCTCTGGTTCCACGGATGAAAAAGCTGAATTAGAATTTCTTAAATCTTTAAGTAAGTTCCGCTAACATAAGATTCAATTTTTATATTATAAGGAAATTATAAAATGGCTGCAAAAAACTTTGTAACTACAGGTACTCTTTCAGAGAAGCAGGACCTGTCAAACTTCATCTCGATGATTTCTCGAGAAGATACTCCATTCATGTCTTCTATTGGGAAGACTTCTGCTAAAGCTATCTATCACGAGTGGCAAACTGACGAGCTACTAGCTCCAGGTTCTAACGCTGTTGCTGAAGGTTCTACTTTCTCAACTGTTGCTACTGGTCAAGGTGAAGGTGGTGATCGTACTCGTCTAGGTAACTACACTCAGATTAACTCTAAGACTGTACAGGTTTCTGGTACTAAACGTGCTGTAGACCAAGCAGGTGTTGCTGATGAATACGCATATCAACTTAAGAAAGTTGGTACTGAAATGCGTCGTGATCTTGAGCTAGACTTGGTTCATAGCTTTAACAGCAAAAACGGTTCTGGCACTCGTACTATGGGTGGCTATCAAGCATATGTAAACGATGCTGACTTGGTAATCAATGCTGGTGAAACTGCTGCATATACTGCTCCAGGCACTACTGGTATTGGTACTGCTGGTGTTATTAACCGTGGTTCTGCTGATGCTAACCTAAACGACATCGAGCTATCTCACGTTGATGACGCTATGCAAGCTATCTACGAAGCTGGTGGTAAAGCTACTACCCTTATGACTTCTCCGCTAAACAAGCGTACTTTGTCATCTAAGGCTCACGCTACAGGTAACAACACTATTCGTAACGTAGACGACACTGGTAAAATCCGTCAAAGCATTGAGTTGTTTGACAGTGATTTCGGTGAGATCCGCATTGTACCTAACTACATTATGGGTCTTGCTCATAACACTGGTTCTGGTGCTACTACTAACTCTGCAAACTTCTCAGCGTTAGTATATGATCCATCGTTCTTCAAGGTTGCTACTTTGCGTCCTCTTCAGGAAACTGAAGTTGGTCAACAAGGTGATAGCACTATTGGTCAAATCGTTGAAGAGTGTACTCTTGCGGTTAGCAACCCTAAAGGTTGTGGTATGATCGTTGGTCTAGGCGGAAGCTAAGACTATTGGGGCTCCATTCGGGGCCCCTTCTTTTTACCCATGGAGGATAAAATGGATAACCAAATTAAAAGTAATGTCAGCGGGAATAAAATAGAAATAGCACAAGATGTCTCAGAATATCTTAACTACGCTAAACAATCTCGAGACTTACAGAGTGCAGGGGGCGATACCTCTCACTATAGATCTTTTGCTGTTATACCCGATATTGTAGCAATTGAGATCTTAACAAATCATAGCATGGATTTACATGCAACAGAATTTATGAGCAACAAGGAAGACGTTGCTAAGCTTAAAAGAATTATAAAATCAGAGTACCCCAACTTGTTAACATCTCACGTAACTAGGGGTTGAAGTTAAAATAAAGGAGACAATAAATGTCAACTCCACTATACGATGCCTTAGTTACAAAAGTCAGATCATGGGTTAACCGAGACTCTAATGTACTAACAGATGCGTTAGTTACTGACTTCTTAGATTATTCTGCTGACTTGTGTTACAGAAAATTAAGAATACCACCATTTGAATACACGTACACATACGCTACGGTAACAAGTTCAGGTGTAGATGAAACTACCCTAACGCTCCCTACAGACCTATCAGAGATCATACAGATTCGTAAGATAGACGCTGAGGGTAACAGTTATGTATTTGATGAAAAGCTCTCACTGCTTTCTATGCAAGATGATGACTATCAGCATTTACAAGAGTCTTATGCTCGTAAGGGTAATGCAGTAATATTTTACCCTGCAGCTCAACTAGGTGATGTTTACGAAATACATTACTATAGACGATTACCAGATTTAGATGCTAGGTACCTAGTAACTCAAGCAAACATAGACTCAGGTCTTGCTACTGTCTCAACAGTAGATGCTGAAGATTCTGTAGAGTTCCCTGCTTCTAGTGGTAATTACTATGTTGGGTCTGAAGTACCTAACTGGTTAAGAGATAGTAACGAAAGGATTTTACTCTTTGGTGCGGTAGCACATGCATTTGATTATGTAGGTGAAGATGAAAGATCAGCTAAGTATGCTGCTCAACAACTTCAAGGAATACAAGAGTTAAATCAAGAAGAAATACAAAGGAAAGCAAGGGGTGGTTCTCATATACAGACTTACTCTAACACTGCCCAACTTTAAGGAGATGGAAAATGGCTATTGAATACACGCCACAAGACTCATCCCCACCAGTAACAGCTATAGATTACGAACCTCAAAATACTTCTGGTTTAGTATCTGATCCTGCTGAAGGTGGGAGCTTTAGTGCTTCTAATGAAGCAGAGCTTGCAGGTGCTCAATCTTTTGCTGCAAAAGCTAAAGAAGTTCAAAATGCTGCAGAACAATCTGAGACTAATGCTGCAACTTCAGAATCTAATGCTGCCAGTTCAGAAGCTAATGCTGCAACTTCAGAATCTAATGCAGCAACTTCTGCATCTAATGCAGCAACTTCAGAATCTAACGCAGCCACCTCAGAAACTAACGCAGCCACCTCAGAAACTAACGCAGCAACTTCTGAATCTAATGCATCTACCTCTGAGGCTAACGCATTAGCATCTGCTACTACAGCACAGAACTTAGAAGTTACATCAGCATCTTTTGACACTACCGATGGTACATTAACACTTACTAAAGCTAACAGTGGTACAATTACTACAGACCTCGATGGTAGATATGCAGAGTTAACTGGTGCTACCTTTACAGGTGATGTTACTTTTAATGAAAAGATTGAATTTCAAAAAGGAAGCTTTTCTTCTTATCCTACTATAGAACACTGGCAAACCAGAATAGGATCGAGCAGTATAAATGGTTTATTTATTGATGGTGAAGATAGACTTAGTATACAATCTTCAGTCTATCTGGATTTAAAGTCTTATGGAAATCTTCTAAGACTTTATGGCTCTAGTGGTCATAAATTCTTAGAATGTAAGCTCGATAGTGATGACTTAAGAACAACGATATTATATCACGGTAATAGCAATGAAAAACTAAGAACAGTATCAGACGGTATACTTGTAGATTCTAAAGTTGAAGCAGAACTATTTAAAGGAGACCTTGAGGGCGCAGTACATTTTAAAGGCGCAGTAGCAAGTGGTGCTACTTTAACAAAAGGTGATGTTGTCTATGTTTCTGGTCATTCAGGAGGAAAAACAGTAGTAGGTTTAGCAGATGCAAGCGACAGTTCTAAGATGCCTGCTTTCGGTATTGTTGCCGCAGACCCAAATGGCGTTAATGTAGATGTTGTAACCTTTGGAACTTTAAAGTCTATCGACACAAGTACCTACACTGATGGCGATGAGCTTTATGTAGATACAACAGCAGGTGGCTTGACTGCAACTGCACCGTCAGGTGAAGGCAACCTAGTACAAAAGATTGCTAAAGTGGTAAGAGCCGATAATAGTGGAAACATTAAAGTTATGGGCGCAGGGCGTACTAACGCTACTCCTAACCTCAACGATGGTAATATCTTTATTGGTGATAGTAATAACCTAGCTACTACTGCAAGTTTTGCTACTGAGGTCGCATCAGCAGAGACTAGTCATGCTGATGTGTTAGTCGATGGAGACTTTACTAGTAACGGCTTTATGAAGCGCGATGGTGCAGGTGTTTACTCTGTAGACTCTAGCACCTACGCAACTGAAACCTATGTAGACACAGCAGTAAGCAACCTTGTAGATTCTGCACCTGCTACC
>Ga0187219_1001424_pt1 | contig 11495 bp, 14 predicted proteins | sample 13SPOviralmetaG_FD_130162 | JGI IMG/M metagenome (GOLD analysis project Ga0187219, IMG submission 130162) | Marine viral communities from the oligotrophic San Pedro Time Series (SPOT) site, San Pedro Channel, CA, USA - 13 SPOT_SRF_2010-07-21... | ecosystem: Environmental > Aquatic > Marine >... | reverse complement strand
GCTAATTCTGTACTACTCAATGCTCTATTAGGAATAGCGGCAAATTTACCCTTTTTAGGATTAAAAGTAAAGAATGTTGCACTTGCTTGACATATCTTATCTATATTATTTGTACATACATCAAATGTACTTAACATACCATTGATTTGATATCTTTTGTTTGTTGTACTTACATTTGCTTTATTTGTGTATGCTACTAGTTCATCAGCATAACCTTTCATTTGCGTATTTGCTGTTCCTGTAAATGTATCTACATCTATTTGTGCTGTGGTTAATCCTGCACCATAACGATCAGATGTTAAGTAATCATGTAACACATCTCCTGGATTGTTAAGTGTGTTATTCATTTTAAATGTCATTTGTGGTAAACCTGCTAATCCGTTTTCAGCATCATAGTCTATTTGTAATACAGCATATACCATTGCGTTTGCTGTATGATTTACTCCCCAATGAGGAACAATGGCTGTTGCGGCAGTTGAACTACCTGTACCATTGTCAGGAAATATAACATCTGATCCTGCACTACCGCCCTGATATATGTTTACTCTTACATTACCAGCATAACTAGTATCAGTACTTTGGTTAGGATCTCTGTGACTTGTTACAGTATTACCAGAGAATATAAGTTCTACATCGTTCATGAAGACTTGACTACAACTAAATGTACCTGTTTGTGTTTCTTCTGATAATGCAATACAATATGTCATTGTTTTGTTTTCATTACTGATTGCGGCATCAAATATAGGACCACTAGTGAATGCTTGTCCATATAATATAGGCAATCTGTTATCTGTTGCTGGTGGTAACTGAATAGTTGTTCCAGGATCGCTAGTATCTCCCATTGAAGGTGGTTCAAATACACCTAATGCCCTTGCTGTACCATATGCAAGTCCACCTGCAATAACTGATGTTGCAATAGTGGCTAAAACACCTGATAACCCTACTGCTCCTACTATTGCTGTTGCTATTGCTGTAAATACTGCCATGTTTAACCTCTAAATGCCCAATTATAGTCTATTGGTTCCCATCCTCTATCTTGTAATTTTAAATCTGGTGTTGTTGCTAATGTAGTAAGTGTAAATGTGGATATATGTCCGCTGTCTTTTGCTTCTATACCTATTGCTATATATCTATTGAGCAATCTTGCACCTGCTGATGTGCCCCTGTATTCGTCCTCTACCCACCATGCAACTTCAGTCATGCGTTTGATATGTGGTAACCATAAATCGCCTTGTATGGTCGCTAGAAGCATTCCTACGACCCTTCCATGATGTTCCACTACTAGTGCTATACCTTCTTTGAGTATATGATCTATCACACGATTAACATGCATAAAGTCATATTGTGGAGCATGTAAATCTTCAATTGGATTGAAGTTAGCAAAGTCTATCATTAATCTTTTGATATCATCGTAGTCTTTTATTTGTGCGTTTCTTACTTTCATTATGCTTGTATTCTACGATTACGACCGCCGCCACCTCGGCCTCCGCCTCCACCACCGCCATAGCCACCGCCTCCTGATTGATATTCTTTACCAAAGTCAAAGGATATGTTATATAGTTCTGGTACACGGTCAAAGACTGCATCGTTAGGAAACAATCTTTCTCTGTCGTCTGGATTTGTTCTTTGTCCACTTATTTTTGTTTCTAATACTGAATTAATACTTGCACATGTAACTGTAACTGAATTTGTTAGTGTTTGTGTAGGAGTAAAATCCTCTGTTATTGCGAAGTTAGTTATAACACCACTAAATCTTAAATATACTTCTGATGCATCTAATTCGTGTGTAGTTGTATCATAAAAGCCTCTATATACTTTTATTTCGCCACCTTTAACTGGTGTTGTTAGTATTAGACTTAGATAATTTTGTTCTGAAGGTATACCACTAAGTGTTACTGATATATCACCATTAGTTGTTCTGATATCCTCTTGTACATCACTTACTTGTAGTAGACTACCTAATTCTGTATATGTATTTGAATCATATGTAACTGGTTTATAAGCACTGGTTATATAGTATGTTGTTGAGTCTATTGTTAAGTCAATTAACAAACAACTGCTTATATGATCGCCTTGTACTGGTGTTATAGTAGTAGCCATTAAGTTATAACCTCGATTAATTCAAAATCTGCTGAGAACTGTAATAAATCGTGTGGTACAATGGTATACTTTGGTAGATTAGTTATCTTAACATGAAATCTTACATCATTACCTACTTTTATACCACCACTTGTTAGTGCTACACCTGTTTGACTAAGTACAGGTCTATGTACACTTACTGTAGTATTACTGCTACCGCTATCGAATGTTACATCTGCTGTTACTTGATAAGGATAACGATATGTATCTGTGTTACCTTTAGGTTGTATATAATCACCTTTCTTAAATAGTGTACCACTACCTGTTGCACCTGTTTGATCTATATATATTTCATTACCAAATACACCGTTAACTGTTATATTGTTTAGTTGTGCACCTGCTATATCACCCTGATAGTTAGTTAAGTAGTTCATACCACTATTATTGTTAAGACTTATGTTTGCTTCGTTTGTGCTACCTGTTGAGTATATATCTTCTAGTACACCTCTGTTAGTACTGTACTTTAAGCCATTATGCATACCTACTGTAAAGGAATAAACATTTACATTTCTGTCTGCTGTTTTATAATGACCACTTCTACTTACAGTACTGGCAAATTGTTCTCTTCTATCTACTTCTACGTATGTAGCGGTATCTATAATTGTTTGTAGACTCATTGTTTATCTCCTATGGTGTTCTTCTTGCACCTGCTCTGCTAACGTTAAATATAAATTCAGGATCTCTTGCAACTAACTGTTGGAAGGAAGGTGCATCAACGGCTTGTATGTTATATGTTACATTTGTTGACCCGCCCATTTGATCATTAGGCACAATACTTCCAGCACCTGCAGGAACAAATAATTCTGGTCCTTCTTCACCTACAACATAAGGTCTTTGACCCATTACAGAACCACCGTTTGCTTTTCCTGGTATTTTTATAATATTTCCGCCTGTACCAAAGCCAAAACCAAATGGTCCTAATATAGCACCTAGTATAGGCTGTATAACTGCTAGTCTAAATACATCTGCTATAATTTGATCTATAATTGTACCAAACATCTTTTTAAATGATGCACTACCACTTTCACCTGCTTTAAATGCCTGTACTAAATCTTCACTGAGTGTTTTTTGTGCTGACCCTAATGTATCTAAGAAGTTATTAAGTCCTTCGTTTTCACCAAATGTTTCGTCTAAGTCTCTTAACATTGAATTGTAATCTTCAATACCTATTTCGCCTGTCCTAAATAATTCATTTAATCTTTCTAAAAATATGTTAAATTCTGCACCGGAAATATTTTTTACTTTATCTAATTCGTCTCTGTATTTTTGTAATGCTGTTCTAGTGTCTTCTAATTTTTCTGTGACTTCTTCTGAAGAACCTAATATTATTTTAAATGAATCATCTATGTCTTTAGCACCTTCTTTTACTTCATCTGTTGCGGACTTTATTTCTTGTGCTGTAAATTTTACTTCTTCAAAGAACTTCTTAGCCATTTCTGCTTTGTCAAAGTCTATGATGCCTTCTAATCCATTACCTATACTGACGCCTAGTGATTCCAGTGCATTACCAATAGTTGCATATGCACCGTCTAAGAGTCCTCCTAATGTTACTATTTCAATGAACCCGTTTTTAGCCGCTTCTAATACATCTATTAAATATGCACCACCTATAACTGCCGCTTGGAACCCGGCTACAACATTATTTCCTATTTGTCCTGCTAATTCAAATGCCGCATCTTTATTGTTATCAAATAGTTCTACAAGTTCTAATAAGAATGCTTTAAATGTAGGTGATGTTGCTTCACCAATAGCCGCATTGAATAAAGTTAATCTGTCACCTGCTTGTGAAGTTGCACCACTGAATGTTGTGTTAAGTGTTTGCGCCGCACCCTGTATAGATACTCCAAATTCTAATAATTTCTTTTGTGTTTCTTCAATACTTACAGCCACACCTGCTTCAAATCCAGCCGCCGCTAAAACACCTTTTTCTCTAAATACATCTGCCGCTCCAGCACCTGCACTAAAGGCTCTTTGTAAGGAACTTGCCGCTTGATCAAAAGGAATACCAAAGTTAGCACTAATATCTGCCGCTAAATTTATGTTTCTACGTAATTCGCCTAAGTCTTTAGATATAGTTGCTAGTACTGGTGTTGCACCTGCTAGATCTTGGAATGCAAATGGTAATTTAGTTGCTTCTTCTGTAACTAAGCCTAATGCATACGCACCTGCTTCTGCACTACCTGTAATGTTTTGTAAGGTTATTTGTATGTCTTCAAATTGTGATGCTGTTCTTACACTAGCGGTTAATGATCTAAATGCTAATGTAACGGCACCTATAGCCGCACCAACTATAGCGGCAATACCCACAAATTTAAGCATTCTAGCACCGGATTTAATAAATCCACCGTTTGTTCGTTTTTGTGAGTTACTTAATTGGCTAAATTCATCATTTAATTCTTGAGTAGTACGCCTTAAATTTCTTGAAGTATTATTTAATCTGTTCTTCATTTTGTTACCAGCGGCGTCAGTCAATGTTCCGCCTCTAGTAGCATTTTGTAAATTAGTTAAAGCATCTGAATGCTTAGTAACTTCATTAATAATTCTTTGGTTTAATTTTATAGAATTACTTAGCCCTCCAGAAGATGCAACTGTGGCCGCACCAAATGCCGCTATAGCGGCTGTTAAACCACCGAATCCTTGAGAGCCACCGGCATTTCTTGCACCTGCGCCTGTTTGCTTTAAATTTCTCTGTAATTTATCTAATTGTCTATTAGAATTTTTTAAACCACGTATAAAGTCTCTGTCATTTAATTTTAATGTTACTTCAATACTTTTAGCCATGTTATCTACCTATTTTACGCACTTCTTTATCAACTAAATTATCAATTTCTTCTATTGTTGGTTTAGTCATACCATCAGGTGCCTGTTTACTCCAGCCTTCGTCTAATCTACCTGCATAACCATAATTACTTTTAATTGTTTTACCACGTAATTTTGTTTTGCTACGAGCATTACCGCTTCTTACAGGTGTTTCTTTTTTGTAAAATTTAAATGCAGGTTTCATAACATCTCTACTAAGATCTTCAAGATCATTTAACATGTCTTCTACTTCTCTTGTACTGCTTGTTAGTGAGAACTTCATTTCTTTCTTACCTTGTTCATTAATTCTTGTAGATCTTCTTGTTGATACATACTATGATCTACTGTTTTATTTGCTTTATTATGCTGTAATTTTTCCCACGTTACAGCAACATCAAAAACCATTAAATCGAACGAATCTGCATTGCTTAATAATTTACTAGGTAAAGTACCGTATCTTTTTCCTAAAGCATCAAACATTAGTAATGTATTAGTGCCTTGAGACTTTTCATCTATTTGATGCGTTGTTACTTTCCCAGGTGGTCACCTATCAACTTCATTGCTTCTGTCATTACATCAATTGGTAAAGTTAATTCTTCTGTCATAACAGGTTCACCATTTTCGTTTCTGATAATATCTTTTAGTATATTCATATATTCGCCTATGTTATCTTCTTTAACATCTGCTAATTTTGTAAATATATCTAATGGTTGTCTGTCGTATAGAAAGAATTCCAATTCATCACCGTACTTTTCAACTAGTGCTGGTTCTGTAATTGTTATTTTCTGTAAAGTTGGTTTTTTTGCTAGTTCGCTTAATTTCATATCTTTATTCCTTTATATCTCTATCTGTTAAATTGTGGATTGCACTTATGCAAAATGCTATCCTGCTGTTTGCTTTGGCTATATCGCCTTCAGCACACTTTAGTTCGTTTTTAGCCTTCGCTATCTCCATCTCCATCGACTTCAGTATCTCCTGAGTCGTGTGATTGTCCCATATCTTCATGTTGTTCCTCTATATCTATATTTATCTGTTTTTTAGGTTTAGCATCTAATTCGATACCATGTGCCTTTGCAAGATCTCTAAAGTCATATATATGACCTCCTATAGTTACGTCATATGAATCTTTTATCCATTTGCCGTTAACTATAAATTTACTTGCAATTTTATGTACTTGTTTTTCCATAATTAAATCCTTTAAAATAATACCCCCACAATTGTGAGGGTATTAATAGTTATTTAACTTACGATTATCTTAATCCTAGTTAGACTGTACCTTTGGTTATATCGCCATTGACGATAATTTCCATAGGCGATATCCAGACTGCTTGGTCGATTGAAGCACTAGGTGCCAATCCGCCAATAAATCCTTTACCTTCTATATAGTAATCAGCTGAATCTTTACCTTCAAATGCAACACTGAAGAATACTTCTGTTTTGCTTGTTGAGGAAGATAATAAACCAACATTTGCTACTTCATTTGTGGCGTTTGAAAGCCCAAAGAATGCATCATCATCTAGCAACATGTTTAGAGACACTGAGTTCTCTACAACTGTTGTAAATGCACTAGAACTTGTAGAATCCAATGTTGAATATCTTACAGTTCCTGGTGTTGTGTTTAAAGTTAGATCTTGGACTAAAGGAAGTGCTAAACCTCCTGTTGCCCCAGGTCTTGCTAATACATCAGTATTACCTAAAGTGAGGATTGCTTGATTACCGCTTGTTACGTTAATTACTCCTGCCATTATATTTCTCCTATATGGTTGTGAAGTTATACTCGAAAGTATATGTTATTACATCATCTGTTATGTCAGTCTCATAATCACTGCTACTATCTGTAACGTTTGTGACTGCGTTCCTGGCGATTAACAAATTTGCGACAACGGTGTTAATATCACTATATTCATTTTTTGCATCTACACTTAAATAAGCATTTACTGTAGTTGTAGTCTGGTTAACATTGCCCTGATCCAGGGTTCTGTATAACTGTTCTACTTCTATTTCTTGCTCATCTACGTATATGGTACTCATGTTCTTATTATATAAAGGAATGCCACTCTGATCGAATGGCAATTCCTGACTAATTGAAAAGTTAGAATGTGTCGCAATATTGGTAGTAATTTGTGTTATTAAATTATCTCTAATACTCATATTATTACCTTATTGGGACGACACTTCGTCTGCTTCTAGAACGTCTTGTACGCATATATGATACTGCTTTCTCATTTTCTTCCACAGTTCCGTCGCCATCTGCATCATACCAGTCTGCAATTGATATCAATTCGTTAAACAAATCGTTATATTTTGCGTCATAGTAATTAATTTTAGATACTTCTTCACTTTCAGGGTTACCGAAATCGGCAACTAAAGGGAATAGGAACTGAGAAAATGTATAATAAACACACATGTCAGTAAATTGTTGTTGTCTACCTAATTTGTTACTCGGATCTATTCGATTCGGGTTTACATTAGGTAAATTGTTTAAATTAGATACTGGTGTGCCTACATAAGCATTATAACTCTGCCACCATGTACTTGCTTTTAATTTAAGCAAGATACGGTCGGTTGCTTTGCCAGTTAAGTCTTCAAAATACTCTTCAACTGTTAAAAATCCGGACTCCGCTGGAATCTTGATATTATTACTCTCAAAGAACTTTTGATCTTTCTGTCTTAAGTCAGTGTTTTCAGCAAAAGAAATTACTGTACCACCTGCGTTTGTTATAAATGCCATGAATATATCCTCTAATTAGACGTTATTTGGAAGATTATTACTTCTAAACAGTCTCGTTCCAGCGATTAAGGCTAGACTTGCGTCTCTTAATGCATTGTTACCTAGATCACTTAGTGAAGCAATAGTTGTACCACCAGCCAGTGCAATTTGTGAATTAATCGCAAATTCCATAGCAGGAGATATAATTCCTATATATGTACCGTCTAATCCAGTAGGAGCATTTGATGATCTTAGATTTGCAACACCTTTAGCAATTGCTACTACGTTTGCTGTAGCGGTGCCGATTGATGCGTTTGATGAAATCTTTTGACCAAATCCTGCTTGTAATGTTGCAAAACCGTTTCTAACTGTTCCTCTCATTTCATGAGTGTCTAAGTTAGGGTTATACCACATTCTTACTGAAGGTTCTCTTTTCGCCGCAAAAGCAAGTGCTTCTGGAGACATAACATAGTTCAATACTGAACCTGCTGTTGTGTCGCCTTCACCTGTATCTGTGTGAGTTGAGAAACCTGTTTTACCTACTAGTAAACCTGCTGTATCTGTTGCTTGAGCAAGTCCGCCTGATAACCTTGTGAGTACTGCGTTTCTTACTAAGTCGATACCACCATCTTCTAGTGATTCTTCTGATACGTCTGTAGCAATTCCTCGTTTCTGGAATGTTACGTTCGCATGTACAGGTGTTAAGTTAGATTGAGCACCTGCTGTTTGTCTAATATCCCCGCCTTCACTTACGTCAACTGCGTTAGAATATGTGTTTGTAATTGGGAAACGGACCTGTGATCCACTGCTTCCCGCTACTGTTAGAGAGTTCCTAATTATACTTTGATTAGGTAGCAATACTGCATCCATGTAATATGGTACTAGATCTGCTAAAATATCTGTGTATAACTGCTGAACACTCGTACTTGTTGTTCCTGCTGCCATTATATTTCTCCTTTAATATGACAATTAATTATTGAGCCATCTTTTTCATTAAGGTTTTAACCTGAGCGTCTGTAATAGATGCTCTTGAACTAGATGGATTGATACTGCGTAATTTTGTATACGCTGATCTGTATTCAGCATCGCTAATCAATTTGTTCTCATCAACACCTTTATTAGAGTTGTTATTTGAACTTGTTGTTTCACCATACTGTACATCAACACCTTTTTTGCCGAATGGAAGACCTATTGATTTACCTACTGCTTCAACTGCCGCATTGTAGTCTGGTGTTTCACCATCAGTAGTAAGATAATTCTCACCCTGTCTGATTGCAAAAGTATCACCTTCTACTGCCAACATATTTCTGGCTTTCATTAAATCAACCACTGCACTTCTTTGCTCACCGCTCCAATTACTTGGCATTGCTGTTTGCAATTTGCTCATGTGGTCTTTCAATAGCAAGTCTGTCTTAAGAGAAGTTACCTGGTTTTTAAGTTCTTCTACTGTTGCTTCACGTTTTCTAACTGCATCTCTGAGTGAGTCAACGTTTAGGCTACTGCCTTCATTAGGATTAACCTCTTGAAGTGTAGATACTACTTTCTTTACCTGGTCAATGCTATCAACATTAAGTTCATTAAGAATATTCTTTTGAACTTCATTTTTAGCATTTGCGGCAATCCTGTTAGTGTCATCACGTGTATAAAAACGTATGCCATCAACGAATGTTTTGCCATCTCTTATTTCAACACTTGGTGTTGTAATATTATCAGATTGTGTATCCTGTGGTGCAGATGCATTTGCTTCTGCGTTGTCAACTGGATTTGCGGAATCTGTTACCGGTTCAATTGTGTCGGAATGAACTGCCGTGTCTGTGGATGCATTATCCATTTTCTATCTCCTTTATCGTAGAGTAAACGTAATTGTTTACGGGGTTACCCCCTACCTTAATGCCTTTTTACAGGCTATTATTACTGTACGTTGAATCAATCAATTGATCCAACCGTGTTTTAATTTTTTCTTTTAATTTTTCTTTGAAATCTGGTGATTCTTCCATATCAACACCTGTTTTCATTTCTATACGCATTTCATACTCTTGATGTGTTGTAAATGGCATGTATGTAACTAAACCATCTTCTCTAGTATGAGTATGAGTGCCCGTTCCGCCTAATCTAACGGCCTCTGCTTGGGCTTCTGCTTCAGTCTCATAGTCTTGCACCGTGTATTCTTCTGCGTCATCTACGAACACACTAGCATATCTCTCGTATGCATCTAATAGTGTATTCATCTCTTTAATTTCGTATTCCAAGCCTTTTTGACTGTATAGTCTATTATAACTTATTGTTAAATCTTCTGGTATTGGCTGATCTTGCCAGTCAAACCATATTTTCCATAAATTATATTCTGCATTTTCCAGGCTTGTTGCTTTTTTGCGGATAAATGCTTCTAATTTTGTATCGTATTGTTCTATTTGCACACCTGAACGTGAAGCCTTAATTAATTCTTCACTTCTAATCATAGCAACTTCATTCATTTTGCTTATCTTTTGATCTACAAGTTGTCTTATTTGATCTATACTGCCCGTATCAGGTGATAAGAATTCGAACACATAATTAGGTTGCCCATTAAGAGAGGTATCTGTAATAACTACTGAACCTGGCTCTCCGCTAATACTGTTGTCATTTCTGTTTAATGTACTTTCGTCAACCAGAGTCACTGGGTGCATTCCGTACGACACGGCAGAGTATACTTCGCCTAAATCAGAATAAACACTACGTTGTATTTGTGCGATATCAAAGATCGGGGTATGCCCTATGCCTTTATATATTGGCGTACTTTGATAAATGGGTCTTACAGGAACGTAACCCAGTGGATTTTCCTGGATAATTCTGTAAAACGTTTTTCCGTCCTCATCTTCTAATGCTTCTGCAAATTCGGGTACTTCACCCTCATAGTCTTCTTCATAAGGAAGGAATATAATTTGTATTTCATCGCTAGTTATGTAATGAAATATCTCTAAGTCTGGTTCTTGTGCTATTCTAATAACAATTCTGTTTAATTCTAATTCGCCTTTTGCGTCGTATGTGTAACTCCAATTGGTAACATCTGAAGGTTTATGCATTTTCCATTGTGGATAATCTGCACCTGTAGATTTGATACAACTTACCCATACAATACCATTAACAGTAGTAAATGTATCTACTGTACTCATAAATTCATTTATGGAATTTTCATCTCCATCAGTATTCTTTACGAAAGCATTTACTTCTGGTGTGTCAGGTATAGTTCTTACTGGGGGACTTCTAAATAATATTGCGTTGTATTCTGATGTGTATAATCTTGTGTATGGAAATACCGGAACATTTTGTAACTTTTCTTGATAAAAATTACTTGCATAATCTCCACCGTTATTGGCATCTTGGCTACTGCCTACTCTTTGTACATTGCTTTTGTATACTGCTGTTTGATTACCATAATCATCAATATCATATGTATTAATAACTTCACTGGGTGTGCTGTAATCACTGTTATATGCTTTTAGGTAATTACCGTCGCGATATTCTACTCCACCATAATAGGATTTAGTGGCTAAATTCCAATCGTCTATATATTTGTTGTAAAGTTCGTGTGATGTAGTGATGAAATTGTAGTAGTCAAATTTGCTAGCCAAGGTTATCTCCCTTTGTATTCATTTGGTAATACTATTTATCTTTCTTTGTAATAATTTTCTATATTACGGTTGACTATAGTGATAAATCGTGTATAATAGTTGTATATATTTTAAAAAAGGAGTAATATATGGCAATATACAAATACACAAATGGTAAAGATACTATTACTGAGTATAATGATGGTAATCACCAAGACTTCGAAGGCACATTTGACGTTGAAGAATTATTTGAATCG
>Ga0187219_1001423_pt1 | contig 11495 bp, 11 predicted proteins | sample 13SPOviralmetaG_FD_130162 | JGI IMG/M metagenome (GOLD analysis project Ga0187219, IMG submission 130162) | Marine viral communities from the oligotrophic San Pedro Time Series (SPOT) site, San Pedro Channel, CA, USA - 13 SPOT_SRF_2010-07-21... | ecosystem: Environmental > Aquatic > Marine >... | reverse complement strand
TTATCTAAGGGTGCGCTTACCACTCTATCAAAGGCTGATGTGGTTTCGCTTATTGGAGTTGGATGGCAAATAAAACCACCTAATGTAAAAGGAGAAGAAACAACACTCGAAGAAGTAGTAAGGTTATCTATCGAAATAAGGTTGGCTAGTGAACGAATGAACACGCTCATAGAAAAAGGAGAATGATATTATGGTATTTGGAACAAGCAATAAAGCAGTTATGGGTGCAGTTCAAGCACAGAATGACACTAATTTTAAATCAATGAACAACCTTTTATCTCTACAAGAAAACCATGTAGAGGAGTTCTTTCAATATCATGGGGAACAATTCCTTTCAACGATGGAAAAACTAATGGAAGATGTTACTGAAAGAGTAGTAAGTAAAATGCTTTCTAATTTGGAGTTCGTTCAAGACTCTACTACCGGAAACATAAAAATTAGTGGCGACTGTAAAAACTCATTAAACACTATTACTCAAGAAAACATAAATTCGGACATGACTAATATTCTAAATGCGGCAATAAATACAGAAGTTATTGCCCAAAGAAAAATGGCGAAACAACAATATTTGGAATCTCAAGGCTTTGCTTCTCCACAGGCTACGGGGGGAGGACAAATGCCTATGCAATCTCAACAACAGATACAACAAGGTGCATATGGTTCAACTGGCCTAGCAATGAATAACAATAGTGGATATCCTGTTCCTCCTAGCGGTCAAGACAATTACGGTAGGCCATATTGGATAGACCAACAAACAGGACAAATGACATATGAACCTCCGCAAAGTGGACTACACTTGGCTCAAAAAGCACAGAAATTAGCGGCTTGGGGCAAGTGGTTAATGTGAAGGTGATTTACATTGGTCAACTTCAAACTAAATCGCACAACGACTTACAACTTAGATAAGGATACTCTAGAAAAAGATATTGTAGAACTTGTTTTTGATGAACACTTAGAAAAAGATTCTAAAATGTTAGATGATTTAGATTCATTGGATGGAACAGAAGAAAATTTTCAAGAATTTGTTGATAAATTACAAGCGATAGTAGTTCCTTTAGAACAAAGAACTATTGCTAGTATTGTTAATGATGAATCGTATAATTTGAAAAATAGATTGATAAACGACTACTCTAATAAGGAAGCCGATTACTCTCCGATAATTCCGAGCCTACTTAATTATTCAATAAAGGATTTAGAGGCTCCTAATTTACTGAAAAGAGTTTCCGGCTTCGGCTCCTTTTCCGAGTTTAGAAAACCTACTAGTGAAGATATAGATGAAGCAAAACTTGTAGGGGAACTATCGTCATTATTAAATGCCGAAGAATTATCTGTATTACAAGATAAAGTATATACCCGTTTGGGTAAAATTCTCTTAGATGCAGTAGGAGTTGGATTAGAAGAGGCTAAAGGTAAATTCACAGAAGAGGCATTCTTCGAGGGAGAAAAATTCATTCTAGAAATAGATTTAGAAGAAAAAGCGCAGGTGCTTAGAGAGCAAGGAATCGCAGAAGTTGTTAGACTTTATACTGATACAGAAAAAGTAAAGGCCGTTGCTAGTTTAGAAGGTAAGGGTGAATTAAACCAAGCCGCTAAAGAATTATTCTCTGATGAAATTAAGAGTGGAAATACTGCTGGTGAAATGTTTTCAACCGAGTTTAATCGTTTGGATTTAGATGCAGGAGTTCTTGCTAAAATTATTCTTCTCATGATGCCATCTGTTTTAGATTTAGATATTTCTAATAATTTGAAATTGACATTGGATTTTACAAGTAAGGGTGCAAGACAAGTAATCGGAGAAAAATCTCACGATTTCATTACAGACGGAGTAAAGAATTTAGTACAGCAGGTTAAATCTGTTAAGGTTAGACAGACTGTAGAAGATTTGAAGGCAGACATTCTTATTACATACAACGAACTATCTCTAGTAAATAAAAAGAGGGAAGAGGGTCTTCTGAATGATGAAGATTTAAAGGAAGCAAAAAGGTTGTATAAGGAACTAAACTCCCTAGATACACAATGGAAAGACCGACAACGGATACCTATGGCTGAAGCAGAAGCGAAAGGAATAAAAAATCGTATAATTAAACCAAAAAAGTTTATGACTGCTGGATTTACTAGTGCTATTGGAATAGGTGTTATAGGCAATATTGAAGCAAAAAATGAAGTTATCATTGAAATAATCAATGAATATACTGAATTGAAATTCACACAATTGGCTAATCTAAAAGCAACTAAAAGAAAGATAGAAGGAAAGACACAAACTATAGGGAGAGCGACCCCTACAGAAAGACCCTTAAGAATGAAAGGAAATGAAACCGAAGAAGAATACGCTAAAAGAATGGCGAGTTATGGTTTGCCTCATCTTCGCTTAATAGGGGATAATTTACCCAAACAACAAACATTTGTTTCAGATTTCATAAGCGATATATTAGGACACTTTGACGATTTAGAAGAAGAACTTGCCGAATTAAAAGAGAAGGTGATATAATGCCAGTAGCATCCTCCCCCAGTGACTATACCTCAATTAACCCAAACTATGCTACAGGACAGGGATTCTACACTGATATAACCGCAGTGTCGGACCTACTACAAGTCACTCCTTTTACTTCCGGTACTAATCCGTCTGCCGCACAAGTCGGTTCAATTATTAAGAGAATAGAAGGTATGGTCGATGAAAAAATTAACCGTTCTTATCGACCCATCATTTGGAAGAATGAGTTCAAAGATTTTGAATTTACTAGAAGTCCTATTATGTCCTACTATGGTGGGTATGTAGGATTTATACAACTACAACAGATGAAAATTAGAAAGATTGTAAGTCTAAGAGTTTGGGAAGGAAACGCCTATCGAGAATTGGCTTCGGCTCAAGGCTCGATTACCCTCCTAGAAAACTTTAGAGATATTCATTCTCTTATTTTCCAATTACCTAACAGTGGAGTTTCTTTTGAACTGTTAGCAGAAAACGATGTTTCCGCTTTAGCAAACGATGAGTTTTGTACTACCTTTGGAATAAAGACCACTAATAATGAAATTGTTGATTTGATTAACGAAAAGTTTCCCTCGAACACATCTCAATTTACAGGAGCAACTGCTTCAAAGGAACTATCATCTAGTACAGGTAATCTGAATATTTCCGATTTCTTCTTCTCGCAGAAAGACGACCAAGATGGTACTAAAGTCTTAATTTCATCTCTACTATCCGGTGATGATGGAGCAGGTTGCAGACTAAAGGCTACTATTCAACAGTCCTGCAATACTAGCGGCTCCAGTACTAGTTTGACTGTAGCCGATTCTAGTAAATTAGCAGTAGATATGGAAGTCACAGGAACTAATATTCCAGCCTCTACTACTATTTCTTCTATTGATACTTCAACTACTGTCACTCTTTCTAAAGCCGCTACTAATTCTGCATCATCAAGCACACTAACCTTTTCCACTACCAATGAAATTCCCACAGTTTGTTCTCTTGTAGCCTTTACTGACAAAGAAGATATGAAGCGTTTGGGCGACTTTTGGATGATGAACGACGATGGAAGAATCTTCTTTTTGAAGAAGTATCCTTATCATAATAAGAACTCAATCATTGTTTCTTATGTTGCTGGTGATGGAAGAGTGCCTTCTACAATTCACGAAGCCACTACCAAATTAGTTGCGGCAGAAATTCTACGACATGACGACCAAACAATAATGATTGCTGAAACAGGAGCAAACATATCAGCGAAGGAGAAGTACGATTTACTTCGCGCAGAAGGCTTGGCTCTTATTGATGGTAAGAAAGACTTAGTGTATATGTTGGATTGATATGTTGAAGATTACTGAAACCCTAAACTCTTTGATAGATAAACACAAAGAGCGTCAATTAGAAATGGAGAGGGTTTCTACTATTCTAGGAATCGACATTTCCTTTTCGGATGAAGAATTGGCTAGGTTTATCGAAGAGGATTTAGAAAAGGCTATCTCTCAATCAATAATGGAGGCAATGGTCTATGGATGAAGTCACTCTAATTCTAGATTTACTGGATAATAATTGGTCTTCTTCTGCCACTACTTTAAACCAAGCAGGTACTATTCCAGTAGCATTACCTAAGCCAAACCTAATTGATGTTAGGACTTTAGAGAAGGGGCAGGGTGCTAGGTATGACCTTTCTAGCAAAGATGTTATCATAGTTTTTGAAGATGGAAACACGATAGAATACCCTACGGTTCTTTATGATGTTCGCAATGAAACTTACACTTTCACTTTACACCTCCGTTGTATTCACGATGAGAGAGCCGTTGGTACTTCGCTCACAGGTTCGGGATGTTCATATACAACTGGTAGTAGCAACATGATTCTTACTTCAACTGCGGGTATTGCTGTAGGCATGGAAGTCACAGGTACGGGAATCCCAGATGGTACAACCGTCTACAGCATCATTAATAGCACTAAAATTGTTCTATCGGCTACTCCAACTAAAGCAAGAACTGGACAGTCGATTAAGTTCAGTTCAAGAGATTCTAATTACGGAAGAGATAGGTTAAGGTCTTTATACTTGATACTTCGTCATGCACTTGAGAGCAAACGACGGGGTTACACTGCAAGCGATGGTTCATGCTTTAGTTTATTGGAAGTTGGAAATCGAAGCGAAGCAAATGACAGAAAGAAGCGACTCTTTGGATATAAAGTGACATTAACAGCAAAGAGATACGCACAGACAATCCCCTAGTAAGTTTGTAAAAGGGAGAGGGATTTTATGACGAACAACAATATATTTTTAGGAAGCGGTGCATCGGTGACATTTGTCCCCGAAGTTGATTTTACATTTAAGGGAACGGCTGGAACCGGAAATACCATCGTGACAATGGATAGTGCTTATAGCGCAAATGGAAAATTTCTGTTAGTCAATAATCTATATCAAGGCTGTATTTTGGAATACTATGAGGGCGGTTCGGCACTAAATGGTGGCGCAGGTCCACTATCGGGTGCGGCGGCAGGAACTATTAATTCGGCTACAATTACAAATGGCGGAACAGATGTTACTGCTTCCCAATCAATTCTATCATATACTTCATCCGGTGTTTTTACCCATACTAATGCGGCGGGAACAGCAGATAATGAAACTGTATCGGGTCTTTCCGGTGGTTCGGGTGCTGAATTACTTCTTACTCTTTCACCGCACACTGTTGATATTACCATGACTGTTTCTGCATCGGATTCTGCAAACTACCAAACAGGGTTTATTGAAATACACACGGCAACTACTACCGGAGATTATGTTTTTGGAATAGTTTTCGATACCCCTAGCGGAAATACCAATACTGGGTCTACAATGGATGATTTTGTAGAAGTTAATATCTCAAACAACCAAACTGCCGTTCAAATAGCAACTGCAATACAAGCGGCTATGACTACTAAAATAAATTCGGGGGACTTAGCCCTTACAGTAACTAGAGCAGGTGCTAAACTTAGTATTGCTAATACTGTTGGTGGATTTGTAAATTCGGGTAATATGATAGTTATGGCTGATTCTGGAGGTGCAGTTACAGACTTCGGAACTATATCAAATGATGTAGACGGAGGTATTGTTACAGCAGTATCAATTACAAATGCTGGAACTTCTATTAGTGGTTCGGGTAATTTGACAATAACTTCTGCCGGAACACCCCCCGTTATTGCATTAGATACAACTAATTCAGCAGATGTGGTGACTGTCCCAACTTCAATTCATAGAATAACCGCAAACGCTTCTAGTACTCTTACCATTTCACCAGCAATAAGTACCACCATAACAGTGAGTGCCACTAATGACTTTTTCGTACTAAAGAGATATGGCGCACCATTACCTGCTCCAGCAACTTCGTCGGTCAAGCGTCTAGCGGCAGACAATTGGTTAGGTGTTGTCGATTCACTAACTTTCCCCGAAAATGAAATAGAAAATAAGCAAGTCAATCTTATGGTTGGTGGTTCTAGAAACTACACATACCAATACAAAGGAATTGAAACCGCAGGGGCTACTGATTTAGGAGTCATGGCAAATCACGGTGCTTGGCTTTACTATTTCTTTGGTAAGGCTACTGTTAGTGCTACTTTGGATGCTACTGATAATGCGGCGAGTGATATTGCGGCTGATACTGCGGATAAGTTCTATCTAAACCCCGACAGAAGTTCAACAGGAAACCATAGACAGGCTCCACTATTCTATCGCTCTATTGGTACTATTCTTACTCCTCCTGTTTCTGCTTTAGACGACCAACATACTGACTTAGATGTACTAACTGCTCCTACAGGAACGGCTACTTCTATCACTAATCCAATCACTTACACAATGACAGAAGAAGATGGAGATAATCTACCATCGTTCTCTTTAGAACAATCCTTTTCTAAACTCTCATCTAGTAATACCTACAGAACTGAAACGGCTAACGAGGATGAAACGGAAAACTTCGTTAGAATTGCTAGAGGAAACCGAGTCAATACTCTCAACCTTACTGCTAACGAAAACGAAGAACTCAAGATGAGTATGAACTGCATGGTTCGTTCAATTCACAACCTAGAGAAGACTGAATCCTACGAGGCTAGAAGGGGAGTCACTGCTGAAACTTCTTTCATCAACTATGATTCTACTAATTCTTTCCGAGAACCATTCTTCTTCTCCGATGGACAAATTAAGATGTTCGGACAATCGTTCTTGAAGATTACTAGTTTCACCCTAGCCATGAATAATACGCTTACTGATAAGCGATTCATTGGAATTGGAAGTCGAGGAGTTAAGGATGCTATTCCAGCACAAAGAACTTACGAAATGACTTTCAGTGCTATGGTCACTGATGATGCAATGTATAATGAACTAGTCAATACTTCCGAAACTACAGATAGCGAAGTTGAATTAGTTTTCACAAAGAGCAACGGAGAAAAGATTACTCTCAAGTTTAGCAACTATTTCCTAACTTCTAACTCTTGGCCTATGCCGGAAGACAAAGGGGCAGTGACTATTGAAGGCACTATCCAAGCAAGAAGTTTGCATACTTGTGAGGTCATAACACATTGGATTTTACAAGGATGAGTATATTCCACCAACACCGTTTGTTTGTTTGTTGGTTTTGAAGGTGGAGAAAACTATGGAGAAAAATACCGTAAAAAATAAGAGTGTATTATTTGCACTACAAGAAGAGAAGTGTCACGAATTAAGAGTGTCACCGGAAAGCGACGAATATCTTAAGGTTTGGATTAGAGAACCTACATGGCTAGAAGTAGAACAGGCTATGACTTCTCTAATGAACATTGATGCCAAGACACAAAGTTTTGACATTGACCTAAATGGAATGTACCGCTATCTAGTAGAGAAGTTTGTTGTTCGCACAGAACCAAGTCTATCTACTCTAGAACTAATTAGACTCACGCCGTATATCGGCTCACAATTGAAAGAAGTGCTACCTAACCCAATGGAAGCACTAGGCGAGGATTCAGCAAAAAACGAAGAGTGAGAGATGCCCTTAATGGTAGGAGTAAAGACCCTGCTATGGCATCTCTCTTAATCACCTATACATTGTCTAGTGCATTATCAATAAGTCCCTTAGAAGTAATGCAAATGCCAGCAAGTATGGTGATGGACTTTTTGTATATACACAGAAATATAGAAGAACTTAAAACCGAAGCCATGAACAAGGAAATGAATAAGGTGAAGTGATAACATGGCTGAATTAAATTTAGAAAAAATCAACAACAATATGTATGGTTTAGTCCAAATTCAAAAAGAGATGCTTACTATTCTAAGGGCATCTAGTACTGCTATGAAAGCACAAAGCAAAGCAATGGAAACTTTGGGAGAATCTGCTAAAAAAACTACTAAAGGTGTTAAAGAAGTAGAAACAATACTTACTAGATTTATTGGTAGTGCGGAAAAGGGTTTTTTAAGAAGAACTAGCGGTCCTGCCGGAATTTTCCACAAGTTGATGTACGGAGTCCCCGGTTATTTCATCTTTAAAAATCGTATGGATACCTTGTTATCCGGTATTGATACATTCGTTGCCAAACCCTTAGCAGGGGGGAATAAAGAGGGTTTTATCGCTAGTGTTCTCTATGGGGTTGGTGGTTCTTTTAGGAAATCTAAAGACCAAATAGAAACTATTATGCAATTGTCAAAAGGCCCTATCCCGTTGCCGCTCATTCCGACTGCGACTAGACAAGATAGATTGTTAGGTCTTTCCCCCAAAGGTCCGGAATTAACCTTAAAGAAATTTTTTGCCCAATCTAAATTAGTATCTTTTATTTCTAAGAGTTCAATTGCTGTTAAAAAAGAACTCAAAAATAAAAAGAAGTTGTCACGATATAGAGCGTGGTTGAGTAGTAAGGCAGTTTCCATGTATAAAAGATTAGATAAGGTGTCTAAAAAAGCAGGTATGTTTTTCACCGTTTCCTTACTTGTAATAGGAAAGGCGTTAGCCATAGGATTAATTGTAATTCTCGGCGTATATGCCATAGTTAAAATTGCTAAATATTTAGGGGTGACTGGAGAGGGATTAATGAAGTGGGCTGATAACATTTTAGCAGTATCAATGGTAGGTATTCGTACAATAGGGAGAGGATTAGGTACTGTTATTGACGGTTTGACTTTGATGTATGAGGCTATTTTTAAAGACGGTAGTTTTTCCGACTTACTGAAAGGTTTTGTTGAAACTCTTAACGGCCTATTAGAAGTAACAGTGGGCCTAATGATTATTTTGTTATCTCCCATTTTGGCTGGAATAGCGACTATATTGGGCAAAGAAATTGATGATGTGAGGCACACTTTTAAGAATGAAATAAATAAAATAGCAATAACTCTCATGGCTATAGGAGCCTTAATTGCGCTTGTTCCTTTGATTGCTTTTGGAATATTTTCATTACCAGCCCTTCTTGCTGGTGTTATTGTGGCGGCAATAGGGGCTATTATTTTGGCAATAAACCCATTTGCTAACGGCGGTGTGACTAAGAGCGGCCTCTCCTTAGTTGGAGAAAGAGGTCCGGAACTGGTAAGACTACCAAAGGGAAGTCGAGTACATTCTAACCAAGAATCTAGAAAAATGATGAGCAGTGGAGGAAATAATATCACTGTCAATATCAACGGTAGAGTTGGGTCTTCCGATAGTGAATTAAGAATCATAGCACAGAAGGTTGGTAAGATGATTAACAAGGAAATCAACAGAACGACTTCCTCTAGAAGTTTAGGAGCATGATAGTATGAGCGCATTAGACCATGTAGTATTTTTGAAATTTGGAGCCTATTCGACTTCTGACTTATCTATCAATACCATTCCTTTGAAGGTCACTAGTCTTAGCATCAGTACTAACAAGACAATTCCTTCCATTGAAGTCCCTTTATCGGGGGCTTTATCCGGAGAATCTGTGACTGCCGCACTGGACTTAGGTATGGCTTCTAAGAGTGTGAGTATGCAAGGTTTCATTACAGAACAGGCTATCAATAAAAAATGGAATGGACTGGCTACAGAAGATGAAGGGCCTAGAACTTACACTCCAATTGAAATAGCACAAATGATTCATTCTAGCGTAGACTCTACTGGATTACAAACATTCCAATCTATCAACGAACTAGTATTTCTATATGATTCTAAGGTAGGGGCAGACGGCAACGCTAGAACGGCTACTACTATTCCATTTAATTACGCTTCTAGAGGAGAAGGTGGTAAGTTAGACAACTACGGAACTGTTGGTAGAGTAGTTAGTAATTTTCCTACTTCTAGTACTTCCGAGGGAATGAAAGGATTCATTAGAAGTTTTGAAACTACAATAGACTCGGAAACTATTGATGTGAGTTTTAGTATGCAGTTTGAAATCGCAGAAGTATTCCCAAGCGGAAAGGTTGCTACCAAGTTAGCCGACGCTCTTTCTTGAGGTGAAATTATGTATCGAGTATTAACAGGAAAGCAACGAAGCCTAGTCTTTCCTGTAATGTGCAATGGTCATGTCAAAATAGACTATTATGATAATATTGCGATAGGAGCAGATGCTAGTATTGGTAGTAGTGACGATGTAGTGTATGGGCCTTGGTCCTTAGACGACGCATTTACTATCGAGGCTACGGTGACTCCATACGACTTAAATGGATACGGTAGGCATAGCGTAGGAGCCTTAAATTATGTATCAACAGACTCCGGAAAGGTAATGCCAGCAATTGACAAAGATGTGACACAAACAGATTATGTTTCTCATTACTATTTGGCTGAAACAGCAAAGCATACACATGAGATGAGAATATTTCACAGCAGTAAGGCACAACTTTCTTTGATAAATACTACTTTGCATAATGAAAACCAACCAGCAGAATACAAGATTAAGTTTTCTGTCACACTAGGTACTGCTACCCAAAACCTAGAAACTTCTGCATTAATTTTGCCTTCTAGTGGAATTAATTGGCCGCTTGGTAGTCACACACAAGCCTCGTATGCCAAAGGTATTTTTGACTCCAATGGTAAATACAGTCATGTCTACGCTAAAACAACAAAATCAAGTGGAAATAGTGGAACTACTTTGACCTTTATTTCCACTGCAAACAACATACTACACGAAGACCAAGAACTATTCATAAAGAATGGATTCGGTTTTACTTCCATAGGAAAGGTTGCCGCCACTCCATCATCTTCTTCCGGAGATTCTTTTGCAGTGACTTTAGATACTGCTCAATCTACTGCACTAAATTCAACAGACCTCTATATCAAATCACCAATGAATCCATCTTATGTTGATGGGTTATTTCATATAGCCGCTACCTATGATTCGGACAGTAAAGTAATGTCAATTTATTTTAATAATAGTGAAGTAGCAAGTGCTACTCATTTGGGAAGTGGAACATTTGCTATGGATAAAGAAGATTTATTTTTGGGTGCTAATGGTAGCGGGGCCACTGGTCAAAATAGCGCAACTACCAATAAGCAATTCATGGGGGAGTTTCACGAATTCGCAATGAGTAGAGGGGCTAGAAATAAATTCAATGTCAATAATTTAACTCCTAGATTTGCAGACACAGTACTTTACTTTAGATTCGAGGAGATAGACCAATGACAGTATATACAATGCGTAAGGGTACTACAATAAATCCTACTGTGGAAGCCACTCTAGGAAACGCAGGTAACAATGTCAATTTCGATTGCCCTACGAATCCTATTATTCACGATACGCTTACTTGTACTGATACTCACAGAATGTTCACTTATATTTCTACTGATGATTCTAACAATGACACCTTTGTTCAGCAATTACAAGGTTCGGATTCTGCCGGTACACAATATTCTAATTTGGAAAATACTGAGGGGTACAAAATAAAATGCTATGATAGTATTTCCGGAGAAGGTATTCGTCTAAATTCTACTGATAGTGGCTATGAACACTATGTCTTGATAAACTCGGATAGCGGTTTAACACACCACTTTGCTAGAATTACGCAATTTACTACTGACGATGTAGCAGGAGATAGTTTTGAATTTGAGCCAAGGCTTGGTTCTTCTATTACTAAGAATAC
>Ga0187219_1001418_pt1 | contig 11507 bp, 21 predicted proteins | sample 13SPOviralmetaG_FD_130162 | JGI IMG/M metagenome (GOLD analysis project Ga0187219, IMG submission 130162) | Marine viral communities from the oligotrophic San Pedro Time Series (SPOT) site, San Pedro Channel, CA, USA - 13 SPOT_SRF_2010-07-21... | ecosystem: Environmental > Aquatic > Marine >... | reverse complement strand
TGAACTCGTTCGCGGCAAGAATAAAATCACCTTCCGCCATGTGCGCTAAGGCTTTTTGAAAGCCGCGCAACCTAGTGATGCCCAGGTTAAAACAGATGTCGATCATTGCGTCTTTGCGCACGTCATCGAGGCGCTTAAACCAGGGGAATGCGCTAGTGAGCTCGCGCTCGCAGCGGATGATGTCGTTGCGCAGCAAATATTCGATCTCGTCTTCGTTCAAGCCAAGACCACCGTCCTCATCAATGTTTCGCCCGCAACCTATCGTGATCTTGTCAGCAGAACATCGGTACGCGAACTCGCGCACGCCCTCATGGCGTTTGAGCATGTCAATCAGTGCATTCATTTTCGTAGTTTCATCAGTTTGTCTGCGCCTCGAATGCCGAAGCTCGCACTCACGGCCAGGAACAAAAGGTATTGATACCATTCCGGTAGACTGTTCAGCGCTTTGAACGCTAGCTCGACGCGCTCAATGATCGCAGTGTCATTAAAGGCAATGCTGTACCCAATCATGAAAATGGGCACGGCTAAGACCAGGGTCCAGAATTCGTCTTTCCACGAGTCTGAACTGGCATCTGCCATTTTGCTTTCCCACTCAGCGCCGTTGCGGATAACCTGCATCTTTGCTTCGTGTTTTGCTGCCTTCTGTTCGCCACGTTGGGTCATCCACGTTGACGCGACGTTCGCAATCGGCCCAATCAGATTTTGCAACATGACCTACCTCCCTAGTAATTCACCAGCCAGCTCAAAAATACAAACATCGTCAGCGGCAACAGCACTATGGTCGCCAGCACAACCAAACCTAGCTGCTTCATGTCCTGCCGGAACTTCTTCTTTGCAGCTGCGGCTTTTGCAAGCTCTGCTTGCTTCGACTTCCGAGCATCGGCCATCGCCTGCATGGCTTCCGTGTAAAGCGCTGAATTCCCACTCACGAGAAACAGGTCCTTGATCTCGCTCATTGTGTCTTGGATGTTTTTCTTGGCCAGCGCAGCCTTGACTGCGTCGGCCTCTGACAACTTCCCTTCGTTCTGCTTCCTCGCTAACTCTACTTCTGCCCCTCCGAGGGAGGTGAGGAACGAGCTAATACTGGAGATATCATTGCTAGTTTCGGCTACGCGCTTGATCGCGCTAGTTGCGGCGTTCACGCCCGCAATGATTGCTGCGATCTCGCCTACCATCGATCAGCCTATGAACTGTGGTAGCGCGACTGCCATAATTACCGTCACATAGACCCCCCAGATCATCTGTTCCAATCGATCAAATCGTTTATTGCCAGACTCTAAGCGCCGCTCAATGCCCTGGTAACGAATCCCACACTCTTTTTCGTGAGACTCGATTTTTGCTATTGCCTTCTCTGTCGGTGTCACTCTGTTTTCCTGAAATCTTTAATGATGGCCGGCGTCGGCTTATGGTTTTTCACTTCGATGCACAGTTCATTCTTCAGCGTTTCTTTTGCAATTTCGTGCAGTGCTACCGCGCGCTGCGCGTCCAATATCGCTATCTCTGCTTCTGCGTGCAGAGCAAAAAGTTGCTGCGCTTGCTCAGACAGGTCAGTCAGCTTGTATTCTTTCCCGTCCACTGTGATTGATTCGATTTCCATAATTACCCCTAGTCAATGTGGTCTAAGTCGTAGCCCATTTTTCTGAATGTATAATTCGTCAACGGCTGCGTGCTCTGGATCGTGTCGTCAATTCCCCACGACCCAGTCGTATCTTGCGTGGTTGTTTCGCCGCTCTCGATCCAATTTTTGACTGTGGTGCCCTTCTCAATCAGTTCGCTTTCGTAGCGCGCCACGCCTTGGGATTTCAGCCACGTGTAATACTCGATGGTTTGTGCTTTGTCGAAAGCGAACGCCTTGCTACCAGACGTGTCGGGGGCAGCTAGCCAGTAGCTGACCAGCAGAGTTCCATCAGTAAGGGTGCCGAACACCATAGCGATCAGCACGCCATCCTTTACCGACTTAAAACAGAAGCCGTTTGGGTCATCGATTTTGCCCTGGCACAAGGACCGGATATGCGCTTTCTGGTTTGCAGGTACGTCCAACGCGGGTGTCGGACCCATCGCGTCGAACGGGAAGCTAGCCTCCAGCGCATCGACCAGCTTAGCTCTGCTGCTGTCGTATACGCGGTCAAAATCGGCGTCATCGATTGACGTAAGTATTGTTCTGATTGTCGCCATCAGTTTGTGCTCGCTAACTGGTTAATGAATTTTGACTGGGTACTGCAGGCCGCTAGAACTGTCTCGACCTGCTGCAACAATTCTGGTGGGAGATGACCAAGGTGCGGTGCAACGCGATCCAGCGCATAAGCGTACTTGGCCGGTCCTTTCACGCCCCTTTCAAATACGTCGACGTAATTCAGAACACATGACTGGTGACCCAGGACACCGTAGCGCGCTAGCTCTGCGGCCGTTATTGTCGCCTCAGCAACTCTGTCCACTCGATGATTCATGTACCTTGGCATGTTTAGAATCTTGCGGTCACGCAACGCCCCAGCGTCGCTTACGGGAATGTCTGCCCACCGCTCTGGGTTGATAAAAAACACGTCTAGGTCGTAGGTATTTGGCGTGATTGTCGAGCCTGCTAGTTCGTAAATGCCTTTGTGTGACTCGTTGTCTATATAGACCGCGCGCCGCGACAGACAGATGTCGAAATCGTCTAGGCGTCTGGCCGACGGCAAGTCCTCGTCAGCAAAAGCGAGCACAACGCCGCCACGAACACACAGCGATGTGTGCTCGGCGTTTGCCAATGCGGTGGCTATCGTGCCCCGAGGGTCCTGTCTGACCACTTTGCAGGTCCAGCCTGGCATCGCATTGATGCTGCTGACGGTGATGGTGGACCACTCGTTGTCAATAACGAGGATTTGTCGGTTCAACATGCGGAACGTCCTCGAATTGTTGAAAGAATTTGTTTATGCGTTGCTGCGCATTCTGGCTTGCGCTGCTTACGAGCCCGCTGCTTTCGCAGCTAACTATTCGTTGCAGGTTTTCCTTGTGACTGCCGCCCTTGAGAAGTGCCCGATAAATGCTGCTGTATGTAAGGCATTTGCCAGATTGGCCAATGGACTCAGGCGAGAACATATGGAACCCACAGCCGCGAGCAATGGCCGCTATGCCCATCTCTGAGTTTGCGCAGCAACCAACAATGTCTGCGCCAGTTAACAGTTCATGCCCGCTCATACGCTTGTCCAGTATGTTCGCGTCGCCATACTCGTTTTTTAAGTGACGAACCAGGCTTACACTTGACAGTGGATGAGGTTTGAATACAGCACCCTGTGCTACCGCTTGCTTGCCCAAGTCCCAATCGAACGCATCATTGATGCAGTTGGTGCCTGGCAAAAACACAACAAAGTCGTGACGCTCAAGCGCAGTACGTAAGCGATATTTGTCACCTGTTTTATTCGCTATTCGTTCAACTAAACCGCGTCCCTCAGCTGTTATTTCTGCGCTTAGCGCATCCATCATCGTCTTCTGCGAGTAGTAAAAATTTGCGGTGCGGATGTAGATGAATGAGCTAAGCATGTCGGTGTACGAGTATCCGTGGATCTCTTTGTCACCGCCCATGTCATACCAAAGGTCGTACTCCAGGTTTGTGTTGTGAGGCGCTCTGTCTGGCAATAATTCTCGTAGGGCAAAAGAATCGCAATCTTCGTGGCGCAGCACGTTACCGCTCTTGTACAGATGCGCTATTTTGTCGCCCAGCACATCGTTTCTGGCTAATGGATCAATCGCCATTTGAGCGTGACTCCAGCTGGTCCTCAATTTCCTGCAATCGGTCTTCGTTGGCGCCAAAGTGCTCAAGCACAATGTCCATCAGCGCCTCCAGGCGCTTGTTAACGAGTTCGAGCTCTGTCTCTAGTTTTCCGTCCATTGGCTCCCATCCCAAAATCTTGCGTTGTGGGCACTGCCGCTGGAAACCTCAGTCTCTGCACCAGTGGCCGTGAGGCGCTCGAAAACCACTGTTGTGGTGGCTCTGCTGGTGGCAGTAGCAAACGTAGTCGTGGTGTTGAATGCGGTCGTGGTCGCCTTGCTTGTGCCTCTACTCGTCGCAAAGGTCGTCGTAGTTGTCCTGCTCGTCCCTGTGGCCAGTGACGTTGCGTAGGTCGTGGTATACGAAGTCGTCGTCGCTTTGCTTGTCCCTCTAGACGTGCCGGTCGCGTAGGACGTTGTCGTTGCTCGGCTGGTTGCAAAAGTCGTGGTCGTTGATTTGCTTGTGTTGAACGTCGTGGTTGTGGTTCGCGAAGTTGCAAATGTCGTCGTTGTGGACTTGGACGTATTGAAAGTGGTCGTTGTGCTTTTTGACGTTGCGTAGGTCGTTGTATAGCTCGTGCTGAACGACGTATTAAAGGTCGTCGTAGTTGATTTGCTGGTCGCGAAGGTAGTCGTGTAGCTCGTGTTGCGCGACGTGTTCCTAGATGTCGTTCTGCTTGTGGCGAACGTCGTAGTCCGACTTACCTGAGTCGGGATCGTTCCCGCTTTTCCGAAGGCTGTATATCGGGTAAAGGTTGTAGTTCTTGACGTGTTAAAACTAGTCGAGAAGCTAGTTGAAAACGATGTGCTTCTTGTCGTTGATTTGCTTGTGTTAAACGTCGTGGTCGTACTTTTGCTTGTGGAGCGCGACGTCGAGCGACTAGTGGTTTTTGACGTGTTAAATGTTGTGGTCGTGCTCTTTGACGTTGCGTAAGTGGTCGTCGTGCTTTTTGACGTATTGAATGTCGTGGTAGTCGAACGGCTAGTCGCAAAAGTTGTGGTCGTGGATCTAGTCGTATTGAACGTCGTTGTCGTGGACCTGCTAGTGGTCGTGTTGAAGTTAGTCGTGTAGCTCGTTGTGGTGCTTTTGCTTGTTCCCCGCGACGTATCGAAAGTGGTCGTCGTGTTGAACGCGGTCGTCGTGTCCCTGCTGGTGTCAAAGGTAGTTGTGAACGACGTAGTTGTAGACCTAGACGTTTGCGTAGCTCTGGTCGTATTCGTGTTAAATGTGGTGGTCGTAGAACGGGACGTCGCATAGATCGCGTTCCAAACTGTAGCCAGTGTTCCGCCGTTGTTTACGACGACGTGATTGACGCTGAACAAAGTGCCCGCGTCGCCGCGAGCAAAGAGTTGACCGTCTTTGTCGATCTCTTTGAGCGTCCCGCTGTCATTGACAAATATCGACATTTTTTTAGCCCGTTACATACCAGACGTGGCCATTTGGATAGCCGGACGCGCTTGATGGTGCTGTGGAAACGATGCTTTGCGTTCCGACATCGCGCGAGTCGATAGTCGCTGCAGCCATCGCTGTGGTGCCGGTCAAGTGCAGATCGACCAGCGAGTCAGTAACTGCTGCGCCTGATCCCGCGCCGTCCAAGTGAACTACCTTTACTGCACCGCTTGGTACTGTGACGTTTGCGCCACTGCCCTGGCTAATTGCAATCGACTGGCCACCTGTCGTGGCGTTCTCAATTACGTAAACCTTGCTGATAGTGTTGGGACCAATCGTTACGGTCCTGGTGGCCGTCAGCGATACGCCACTTGTGACTTTTAGGTACAACGATCTGGCCTCATCGGTTGAGGAGCCATCGTCGGCCAACGTGATTGTTGTGTCGGCATCACTGGCTAGATTTTCAGTGCCGGAACCAAACGCGCTAGCAATATTGGTTATCGTATAATTGAGAAGATCGCCCCACTGATTTGAGTTGGCGCCCGCCTCTTGTAGCCTTAATCGTAGGTCGTTAGTAAATGTGTCAGCCATGTTTGTTTCCTAGTTTCAGGCCGCTCGCGTTGGCTGAGCAGTCCATGTTGTGCCGTCTATGGTTTGTGTTTCCCATTTGAGTCGGCCCGAAGCCGTGACCACGCTTCGCGCAGTTTCGTTTGCAGCGCCAAGAGCAATTCGCTCAGCGTTTGCAGTGACACTGGCCGTCGCTGGCCCAAGCGAGATTGCGTTTGCCTGTTTTTGCGGCGCGATGGCCAGAGCGCCTTGAGCAGCAAGCGCAGCAGCCGCGAGCGCGACTCTCTTCCCGCTTGCCGCAACCGCAGAAGATGAAGCTCCGCTCGCGGCGGCAACGATTGCAATGACTGCAGCGCACGAGCCAGAAGTTGTCGAAGCCCCGGCACCACTCGCATTCTGGACACGAATGCCCGTACAAGTGCCTGTCGCAGACCCCGAAACGGCTGCAGAAGCGCCAGTAGTGAAGTTTGCAGATGCAGTCTTGACGCTCTGTGCAGCCACCACCGCTGTACCGTCTCTAACAATTTCACCGGCGCTTGCACTTGCCGAGCTTGACGAAGCAGATGCCTGGCCAAGTCTAAGGAAACCGCCAAGGGCGCTTGCACCAGACGATGCGCTGCTTGCAGCGCTTGCCGCGAAAGTTGTGACAGCACTGCAGGAAGCCACAGAAGCAGCACTGACAGTTGCCGCACCGAGCTGTATAAGCTCCGCGCTGACGCTGCCAGTAGCAGCAGCCGCGCTCGCAGCTGCAGCATCAATGTAGCTCCACTCACCATACCTGCCTGCGTTCCACCGGCCATTGCCGTAGCCTTGGCTCACCGCTAGTCGAGCGTAATGTCCAAATCACCCGCTGGGATGCGGAAGACATCGCCAACGCCGATGGTCTTATTGGCTGTCAGCGCCGCGTAAGCCAACTGGTTGCCACCCGTAGCCGCGTCACAGACACTCACCGCCACGACTGTGCCGTATGCGGCGGAGGCTGTTGGGAACTCAACTGCAGCTGTGTTTGTTGCCAGGTTTCCTGACGTTGTGAACGCGCAGCTTTGCCGTGCGTATCCACCGCCGGTCACTTCTGTGCCTGCAGAACCATCAGCTGGCGCAACCGTGTAGAGCGCGACGTAAACCGGATTCGGCGACGTGTACGCTGTGTTAGAGAAAGTGTGAGCTAAGAGTTTTGTCTCAAGAAAATCAGTAAAAGCCATAGTTTTATTGCAGCGGAGCTGCCCTCATTCTTACGCTGGACTGCCCCTGCGTTCGTTGGTCGGAGATGGTTAGGTCATCTATGGCTTTCTGGTAAAGCCCAGCCCAAACGCCAAGGCGCTGGTCATCTACCAGATATGGCGCGCTCTGCATGAGCGATCCATAAAGATAGATGTCGGGGTGAGCAGCCAGTAGCCAGTTGCTTGTGTTGGTGTCGCTGAGCGCTGGTATTTTCGCGTAGTAAACAAGCTCGCCGGTGTAACCAATACCGCTAGGTGTTGGGTAAACCTGGATCTCATCGCCTACGTGCGTGAAACATTGCGGCTTACCTGCCGCAACATTCAGCGTTTTTTTGCGATTCATCTCTTCGTTGGTCACATACTCCAGCTGCGTGGCCGGTGTTGTTTCCAGGATGAGACTTACGCTTTGTATCCAGTCCGCTGGGGTCGCACTGTACTCGCTGTCTATTGACGCCTGTGCACGCTCAATCATGTCTCTATGACGAATAGAGCGTTGCATCTGCGCCTCGCCAAGCGAGATGAATGACTTAATTGCCGACGTTAGATCAGAACGATTAAGCCAATCACTTATGGCGCTCTGCAGTTCGTCGTAGGTCGTGATAGCCATCAGATGCGCGAATCCCTTGTGCGAAACGCGCGGTTGTCTGGATCGTTCAGCCATGCGCGCATGGCCTTTTGATCATCAACAATCCCGCGCTGTTTCAGGTCGTAATAGATACTCAGAGGTATCGACGCAACTTTGCTGAACTCACCATGCTTTTGGTGCCGATCTATTTCGTTGCGCGCAACTTTGTTTTGCTCAACGAACGCCGTCACATCCTGCGACTTGGCAATCACAAACTGATCTTGCGAGGCGGTATTACCCGCCTCGAAGATAAAGTCCGTCGTGATACCTGTCTGGGCATCACGGGACAAAGTGCGTCGATTGCTCATTACGAAGTAGTCAGGTCAGCGATGATTCCAAGACCAGCTTCCTGATTCACCTGTAAGCCCGTTTCTTGGATGATCATGAATTTTGTTGCGTCGCCGGTCTTCGCCAACTCTTGGCTGGACATAGGACGTAGCGTTGCAATCTCAATTAGATCGGGGTCAAGCAGGTACGCATCGCGCGAACGACTGAACCTGTTGGGGATAATCGAGATAGATCCAAAATCACTTTGGTAGACATCGGCGGCACCGATTATTTGCGTGGGACCATCGCTGGGCGCCATGTACCGCTGTGCTGCAATACCGGCAAACGCTGAGATCGCTCGCTTATTAAACGCACCGACCATCAGCATGCTGGGAGATCCACCCTCAGTCCAACAAGATTGTACGATGTCCTTTAGCATGGCCTCACTGATGGAGCGCTGGGTTCCATCGGTGCGGGCTGCGTTTACTACGCCAGACGATACGGTCGGATCTGCACCGCCAGTACCCTTGCTGGTGTTAGTCTTGATGAACGCAGACAAAGACGCTGTCTTACGCGCGGTCGTGTTGTTACCAGCAACAGCAGCCTGGTTAACTCCGCACAGGTTCAGTTCTAGGTCACGACGTTGCTCCTTGCCGATTTTCGCCGTCTGGTACGCGATTTCGCTTCGCTTTCCGGCGAGATCTAACGATCCGCCTAAGTTGTCCGCAATAATGAAATCGTTGCGCAGAATTTGCGTATAATTTCCCAAACGACTCGTCGGAGTTGTAGCTGAAAAGCTGGAAACATCATCGCCGTCGATGTGTGCATTCTGTGCAGCTGCAGCAAGTGAGTCCTGTTGCCACTCGTAAAACGTATTAGATACGCTGCGCCGCTTAGTAATATTGGTTACAAAAGGCGTTTCTTCTGGCGCTATGTTCGCTATCAAATTAGATAGGTCTTCACGTAGGCCTACTACGCTATATTTTGTGAAAGTGTTGGTTACGATAGCCATTGGTTTTTACCCTTAAAGCAATTGTTCGATTAATGCCGCCGCGTCATCGAGACGACCTGATTTAGCAAAACGCTGTCTTGCGGCCTTCGTCTTTCGCGCTGTGGGCTTGCTTGTGGGTCGGGAACCTGCCTTTACTGTTCCTGTCTGACGGCCTTGTTTCCTGGCCTTCGAGACTCTGCGCTGACCTTGGTCATAGAGCATCGCTTTGCGAAGCACTTTGATGTGGTCTGCTCGAACGAGTGCACCGATTTCTTCTTCGGCGACACCTTGATCAATCAGGTATTTGCGCAACTCTTCGCGCTGTTTTGCGGCGACATCGGCGTTCTTCCATTCTGGGATAACGTCGGGCAGTCGTTGCACTTCCTGGGTAATCAAGCCGCGCATTTGCTGGTCTTGCTCTTGAGCGTTAGCGAGCTCCACTCTCTGCTGCTCTTGTGCTATCGCCTGCAACTTCGCTTGGCGTTCTTCCTGTTTTTTACGGAACAATCTTTCTGCACGATTAGCCTCTATAGGGTCTTCCTCGTACATCCTGTCAAAGTCAGGTGCCGGTTCATCAAATGCCACCAGCTGCGTTTGCAGGGCGCCCAATAACTGGGTGTACTGCTGCCGCTCCAAGAAAACCGCATCTCTATCGACCTCGAACGCCTTGCGCTCTTCGGCCAGTTGCTGGCTTTTCTTAGTGAATGATCGTTGCCTTGAGTAGCCCGCAATGAGCTCTTCCTGATCGACCTCTATCTCTTCACCGTCAACTTTGACTGTGAAAACAGTGGTGTCACCGTCAGACTCATCGTCGTCGCTGTCGTCGTCATCAACGATGTCGGCATCATCGTCATCTGAATCGAAGTCCTCGTCGGGTTCTTCATCATCAGCATCTTCATATGCCTCGCCGTCTAACTCATCGTCAGCCGACTCGTTGTCAGTCGTTTCATCCAAATCGCTGGTTTGCTCGTCTTCTGAGGCCAACAATTGCTCTATCGCGCTCTGCGCGCGATGTAGACTGCCTTCCGAACCCACATCTGGGGTTTCATCTGAATTTATTTTATCACTCATCGATTTTTCCTCACTGAAACCTGATCGCTGATTGCGCGTAGGCGCGTCATCAACTGATCAAGTGCTTGTCTTTGCAGCCACAAACGCTCCCGTTCTTTGGGTTCGCGCTCCTTGCACCACTCCTCGTATAAATCAACTGACAGGTGCCCCATGACCTCTTCAAAGTCGTCAGTGTGGAAAAAGTCGTTGATTCTTTTTTCTTGCTCAGGCGTTAGGGACATTGCTCTGCCCTGCTAGTTGGCGGACTAGCTCACGATCTCTGTCCGCGTTTGCCTTAATCGATGCCATGTCTACTTGTGCTCCGTACCTGGCCGTGATCTCAGCGGCCTTGAGCACAATATCTGCCTCGTCTTTGTCGCGGCGCCTGTCGTCTTCTCTGACCCTCTTTTCGCGCTCTAGCGACAGGTCTGCCTGCTTTTTCTGCATATCGGCTTGGATTGCTTGCATTTGCAGCTGGATCATTTGCTCGTTCGGATCAGGCTTGGGCTCTTCTTGTGGCTGTTGTGGAGCCTGGGACGGGTCGGTGAAGAAGCGATTGGTGTCTTTGAACCCCGCTGTCTCCAGGATCTGAGTCAGCGTCGCGTAGTAATTCTGCACATTTACCAATGGGTTTTCGGGACCAAGCAGTTGCAGAATCTGTTCTTGCTTCTCTGCAACTTGCTGCAGAAGGGCCATGCGCTCTGCGTCGCTACCTTTGCCCAGGTGGATGTTGGTCACGACATCCATATCGGCATTCCAGCGATCTGGCTGCATAGGCACAAACTGGTTGCGCAGTCGAATCATGCGCGGCTTGTCCTGGTGCTTAATGATCAGTTGCAACAGGCCTCGGTAAAGCCTGGTCATGCCGCCTTCAGCAAACAGCCTGGCAATGAGCTCTGTACGCTGCTGAGCAGCTGCCACGGTCTGCTGCACTGCCATGAGCGTGCTTGACTGCAGCGCACTGGGATCAAGGCCGTCAGCGGCTTTGCTGATGCCGGTGCGGTTTTCACGCACCTCGTCCATGTACTGCAGCATGGGAAATGCCTGCTGCCCTACGTATGGCAACGTGAATGGCACGACAGCGCCAGGTTGACGCATACGAATCACACCGCCAGCTTCATTGTTCATCACATCTTCTAAGCTAGCCTGGCCTTCAACGATGCCAACACGCGGGTGCGTGCTCATCGCGAGGCTGTCCAGGGATGCGCGCAAGACCGCTGATTTGATGCGCTGAATGTCTTTCGTCAGGTCTGCTATGGACGTGCCGAAAAATGAGTGCGGCTCAGGATCTGGGCAAAAGAACGCAAACGGTATTTGGTCAGCCGGATCGTTTTTGACTACTTCGTAGGACGGGCCTGCGCAACAGATGCGCCTGAGCTCCGACACGCCGTCGCCGTCAATATCGAGTTGCATGTACGCTTCCACGTACAGCACTCGCTGCTGCGTTGCATCTGACTTGCGGTCGTCTTGAAAGTTTTCTAAGCGCTCACGCGCCTCTTCATTAAATAGCTCGAAGTCGGTTTCGTTTGTTGCAAACGCTTCCATCTCTTCATAGTCGTAACCCATCGAGACTAGGTCGCTGATGGTTAGATACGCCCTATGCGCTACCAGGTCAGCGTTTTCAATCGACCTGGCACGCCGATCAACAATGAT
>Ga0187219_1001417_pt1 | contig 11507 bp, 9 predicted proteins | sample 13SPOviralmetaG_FD_130162 | JGI IMG/M metagenome (GOLD analysis project Ga0187219, IMG submission 130162) | Marine viral communities from the oligotrophic San Pedro Time Series (SPOT) site, San Pedro Channel, CA, USA - 13 SPOT_SRF_2010-07-21... | ecosystem: Environmental > Aquatic > Marine >... | reverse complement strand
TTCGTAAGTTAAATACAAGCAGTGCTGACGCTCTTGTGTACCATAAAGATTTAAGTGCAAGCACAGACTTACGACTTAATACAAATGCCCCCTCAACAGATTCAAACATTTATAATAATACTAGGCCGACAGATACGGTGTTTACAGTGGGTACATCTTCTAAGACTAATGATAATGAAGGGTCTGTAAACTACTATGCTATGCTTTTTGCGTCAGTAAGTGGTGTTTCAAAAGTAGGCAGTTATACAGGAAACGGCTCAAATCAAACTATAGACTGTGGCTTTACAGCAGGTGCAAGATTTATTCTCATTCGCAGAGCAGATGCAGGGGGTTATAATAGTACTGTTAGGTACTACGTTTGGGATACGGTTAGAGGTATAACTAGTGGAAGTGATCCGCACATTCACCTTTACAGAGAAACAACGTCAGAACCTTCAGACAGTAGTATTAACCCTCACTCAAGCGGTTTTATTGTCAACGAAATAAGTGCGACTAATATCAATGTCTCAAGCGCATCATACATCTTCTACGCAATCGCATAGGATAATTAATGAACAACATTACACTCACAGTAGAACAAATAGAAGAGATGCTAGACAAAGCAGCTAGGCGTGGTGCTAAAGAGGCACTACGTTCTATTGGGCTACTTGACGATGATGCTGCCAGAGATATTATAGAGATGAGAAGTTTGCTAGAGGCATGGCGTGACACACGTAAGTCTGTCTGGTCAACAATAGTTAAAGTAACCACTGTCGCACTGCTGACGTTTATTGCAGGTGCAGTGTGGATGACAATGGGAAAGTAAAGGAATTAAAGTATGCCTGAATATGATGTAAATCCAAGTAATTCAGATGGAACAATGACTTCTTTTGGAGTTACCGATGGCTCTGGTAACGCTGTATTAGATGGTTTTGGAAATCCTGTACGGAATTTGACTTATACAGAATTAACAGGTTTGCCTGACCCTACAGAAAATGACGGAAATAATGATAATGTGTCTACAACCACAGATACAGCCACAGATACAGCTACAGATAGCTCTACTAATACAACAACTACAGAACAAACAGGATTAACTCTAGACCCTGAGTATGCTCAGTATGTTGGACAAACAGAAAATCGTGTGGTAGATGGTATTGCAATACCTATATGGGTAGATGCCGATTATTTAGGTAGCTATGTTAGCTCTGTTAAAGCAGGTAATCCACGTAAACCTAACATGCGTGAAATGACTGAGATGCTTGCAGGTGTTCCTATAGAACAACTATATGGCACTATGGAAACTTCTGAATGGCAACAATACACTAAGCAAAGTAGTAGTCTTTTATATGGTGTTGTAGGTAGTAACACTGATACACGTAATTGGAACGCTATTTTTGAAGCAGGTAAAGTTTCTACTGGTGGTCCTCTTACGGATACTTTTGAATTTAAGTATGATGGTAATAAAATTTTAGCTGCTGCTCAGATTGCTACGTCACAAATGTACGGTGGTACAACTGTATCTTATCAGTCTACATCTTATATAGGAGAAAACGGTCAACCTGTGACATTACCTCCTGCTTTATATATTGTCGGTGGTAACGGTACTATATTAACAAGTCTTTCTAATAATTCAGATCAAATGGCAAATACATTACAAAACTTTGGTATACAAAACATGTCTTGGGTTGATGGCGTAAGCCAAACTATGGGTGATGATTTAGATAAATATAAATCTGCCTTTGATATGTTAAAAGAAACTTATAATCCTTTTGCAGAATATGGAGACTTATTTAATATAGAAGGATTAACTACAGGTGTAGCTCCTAAAATAGATATATTTGACAGAGGAGTTAACACTACTATTAGCCAAACAGGTGCAGGAACAGAGACTACACAGGTAGGTACAACAGGAACACAAGTAACAGGCGAAGAAAATACTTCAGGTACTTCTAATGTAGTTACAGCAGATATGACACAACAAAATTTACCACAGACTGTATCTTACCAATTACCCCAAGGGTATACTGGTTCTGGTTATTTACCTAATACTATGGGTACAACTCAAACAGGTTTACCTTCAGTAACACCTATGACAGGAACATTTACTAAACCTGCAGGTACAGGTATGATGACAAATACTACAGGTCAACAGTATACAGTAGGAAGCACAACACCCCAACAACAACAAACAACTACTACACCACAATACGATGTACGTATGTATCGTAATAACGCAGGTATGACAACAAGTATTACCTTTGTAGGCGGTAAACCTCAAACACCAATTCCTTCTGGTTTTTATCCTGTAGGACAGCAACCTGCAAATCAAACACCTTTTATGCCACAGGTTAATACAACATCTGCGCCTACAGTTACACCTGTAACTGGCTTTACTCCCCAGTTTAATATGGCGCAGGGTGGTATTGTACCTGAGTTACCTACACCTTCAGGTAAAAAGTTTGGTGGTTTTAAACCAGAGGCACAAGAACGTATTGCACAGAGCCTTGGATACTCTGGTGAGATGGAAGAGTTTGATAAGTTCTTAGAGGAAAACCCTGAGAAAAAAGAACAGATGGACAAGTACACAGAAAGTGCTAAACAAATGGCAGAGGGTGGTGTAGTACAGAAGTTTAATACTGGTGGTGCTCCCCAGAGTACAACTGTGTCACTACAACAGTATGATCCTCGTGCTCTTAATCAACAGTTTATTCCACAACAACCAGATTTTAGTGGGCAGGATATTACTCAGGTACAGGCATCTTTAGCTAAGACACCTGGATTACCTACAGGTGCAACTGTAGTTCCAGTAGGTACACAACTAGAGGCAGGTCAGATTGTATCTCCTTACTCTGGTCAGGTATCTGGTTCGTTGGCATTACCTACAGGTCTTGCCTCAACTGAACAGGCTTATTTGCCAACACAAACACCAACTACAATGATGTCTCCAATAGAGGCTTCTGGTGCTATATCCGCAACTGCAAATCAAACGCAAGCTGCACAGTTACAACAGGTAGCACAAATAAATGCCGCACAGAATGTAGGTACATCTGTATCTAATGTAGAGGCAGCGCAGGGTACAGGAATATTAATGAGCAATCCTGTACAAAGACAGATACAAGATGGTGAGCTTATATCAGGTGTGGCTAATGCAGAGACTGCAGCTAAATTTAATGAAGAGATACAGGCCGCAACTGCTACACCTACTAAACAAGCCACTGTACAAGGGCAGCTAGAAGGCTTAATGGCTCAGTTTGAGGGTGGTAATACACCTGCATGGGCAGCAGGATCAATGAGAGCCGCTACAGCTACAATGGCTGCACGTGGACTTGGTGCGTCTAGCTTGGCAGGTCAGGCTATTATACAGGCAGCTATGGAAGCTGCATTACCTATAGCACAAATGGACGCACAGGTAACTTCACAGTTTGAACAAATGAGCTTGTCAAACAGACAGCAACGTGCTATACTAGCGGCACAACAAAGAGCACAGTTCTTAGGTCAAGAGTTTGATCAAGGCTTTCAGGCACGTGTAGCTAACTCAGCACGTATTGGTGACATAGCAAATCAAAACTTTACCGCTGAACAGCAGGTAGCTTTAGAAAACTCTCGTATTGCAAATACCATGAACCTTAGTAACTTGTCTAACTCACAGGCTAGGGTAATGGCAGAGGCTGCTGCATTAGCTAACATGGATATGTCTAATTTAAATAATAGACAACAAGCTGCTGTACAAAATGCACAGAACTTCTTACAGGCTGATCTAACTAATTTAAATAACAAACAGTCTACAGAATTGTTTAAGGCTCAACAACGTGTACAGTCTCTGTTTACAGATCAAGCTGCACTCAATGCTGCACAACAGTTTAATGCAACATCACAGAACCAGACAGATCAGTTCTTTTCTCAGATGCAAAATCAGACCGCACAGTTTAATGCGTCACAGGCAAATGCACAGGCACAGTTTAACGCAGGTCAGGTAAATGTTATTGAAAGATTTAATGCTGAAATAAACAATCAACGTGATCAGTTTAATGCCACTAACAGATTAGTAGTTGATCAAGCCAATGCTCAGTGGCGTAGACAAATAGCAACAGCAGATACAGCATCTGTAAATCGTGCTAATGAAATAAATGCACAGTCACTGTTAGGATATTCCCAACAATCGTATAACAATCTATGGCAGTTTTATAAAGACAACATGCATTGGGCTTGGACATCTGCAGATAATGAGCGTGACAGATACGCAAGAATTGGTATAGCTCAAATACAAGCAGATAGTGCAAAAGAAATAGCAGAGTTCAAAGCAGACGCAGAATTTTCTAGTGGCTTTGGTAGCTTGATAGGTAAGGTACTTACTACCGATCTAACTAAAACTGCACTAGGTGGTCTTTTTTAATAGTTAAGGAATTAATATGAACGTAGCAAAAATAGCATATAAAAATTTAGAAATGTCCAAAGCGAAACCTACTCCTAAAGGTGGTGGTTTGTTAGCTAGAGATGTTTCTGAAAAGACAGACACTAAAAATTTAGAACCACGTAAGAGGGTGGCTATGTATGTTGCGGAACTACGCAAGGCAAGACGAGGATTAAAAGATGGCTGATTTACCAGAAGCATTAATAGATGCACCAATTGCAGGTCAGTCTCTTACTTCAGAGGTAGGCGGTTGGCCTTGGGAACAACCTCCTCAATACACTACTGTGGAAGAAGCACTAGAGTTTTATGTACCCAGACTAACTGAACCCACATTACAAAATGAATTAATGGATGTAATAGAAATGGGTTTACCTTTGACTACAATTGCTAACTCTTTACAGCAAGGTGCAGTCATGCAGGGTAAACATAGTTTAGATGTAGGTATATTAGTAATGCCTGTAATTATGGAAATGCTTGCGTACCTTGCGGAAGAACGAGGCGTAAAGTTTAATATGGGAACTAATGTAGAGGTAGACGATAGTCCTTCTGGTGTTGCGGTTAAACTTGCTCTTAAAAAACTAAAGGCTAAAGAGGGTGAACCTGAAGAAGAGCCTGAACAAGAAGTAGAGATAGAAGAACCCATAGGTGGGTTAATGTCTAGGAGAACAGTATAATGGGTTTTAATCTTGGTGCATTTGTTGGTGGTATGTCACGTCAGATAGTCTCTGACATTGAGGCAGACGAAGCATATGATCAGCAGCTAGGTTTGTTTAAAGAAAAACAAGACATACTTAGTAGTAATGAAATAGAAAAAGAAAGAAAACTAAAGGACTTAGAGCTACAAAATAAAATAAAGTCTTTAAGATTTGCAGGATATGACGATGCACGTGCCTCACAAATTGCAATGTCGGGTGACTATGCCGTTGAGAGGTCATTGGCTATAGCAGAAAAAGTTGGTCCTATGGGCGGTGACGTTAATACATTATTTAAAATTGCAGATAACTCCCCAGAAAATATGGACGCCTTAGAGGATGAGGTAACAGGTATAGCAGGTACAACTAAAAAGGTATCTGGTAGTGTTTTAGGTTTTGATAATGAAGCATTAGCTGAGTTTTATGAAAAGCCAAAAGAGGTTGACGGTTCTTATGGAGCAGCAATAGCTAGAGTAAGTCAAGAACAAGCAGACCTTGATCCGTCCTCAAAAGAATGGGCTAGTCTAGAAGAGAAAAGAAAACTGTATTTAAAAGATCTGTCTGAATTAAAACAGGCAGAGTTACAAAAGGACGGTACAGTCACGCCTTCTTTTGATGTAAATACAATTGAGCCTGTAGTAAGTAATATCCAACGTAGGAAGATGAGCAAGTTAAAAATAGAAGTAGATTTTAAAACTGGTCTTGAGAAAAGACTGGGAGGTGACGAGGGTAGATACGGTGTTGCTCTATTACAAACAGTAAACGAACTAGAAGGTACATATGGAAATTTAAATGACCCTTTAATGACAGATAAAATTGCATATAAAAAACAAGAAGCCTACGAAGAGTTAAGACAGTACGCTCTGTATCAGTCTAACTCCAAAGCTAAAAATCCAAACGCTCAGAGTTCTGTTAAAATAGCATCAAGTGCAACTGAGTTTAGTGAAAATATAGAAAAGGGAGAGTACCAAGCAGGGGATGTAGTACAGTACACAGATGCAAATGGTAATCTGCAGATATTTGTGTACACAGGAATAAAGGGTAGTGATATAGTTGTAGGTATAAACTAATATGGCAGAGCAACAAAATTTATTAGAATTAATACGGTCAAAAGAAAGGGGTTCAGAGTCATCTGTTCCCCTTATTGATGTTGAAAAACCCAACCCTAAAGTAGAGCAAGGTAGTGTATTAGATATAATAAGATCAAAAGAAACTCAGTCTGTAAATCCTAATCCAGTTATACAGGATCAGCCTACTGAAAAAAGAATTTTAGAACCTATGGTTATCCCTAAAGATGCCACAGATGATGAGGCATTAGGACTACAGCTTGTTCCTACAGAGGAAAGACAAGCTCGATTAGATATTAAAGAACAGACAGAACAAGGCTTATTACCTAGCGCAGAAGATGGTCCTGTTACAACTCAAGAACAAACAGATGACATAACACGTGCTGAAAAGTCGGAGAATTTGTTTGATCAAATTTATCAGACTGCCAATGATATAGAGAACATGTCAGATGAAGAGTTTGAAAAAGAATATGACATGACAAAAGCGGAAGCCGCCATAGAAGACGATAAAAATATGGCACAGCAAGGAGCAGACACAGCAGCACAGATGCGTAAAGATTTTCAGAGTGGCTATCAAGCATACGGTGTATTAGACGTATGGATAGCAAACAAAATAGATGGTGACGCAGACAACTTCCGTAATTTACTAAGTGTAGGTAGGGCTATGTCTTATATAACTAGTGGTACAGTAGATGGAATTGAAGAAGGTCTTAAACTTTTAAATAATCAGGGCGAGGGTTATATACCCATGTTTGGAAGGTTTCTTTATAAGGGCTTAAATAAAGCCATGAGTGGTAGACTTGGTGACGCTAAAAATGAAGAGGATTTAGCTGACAGAATAGCCAATAACATGGGTGCATTTTTTGAGTTTACTGAAACAATTCCTGCATTAGGAAGAGTAACATCTGCTGTAAATGTTGCGTATTCATTAGCACCAAAACGTGCAGCAGCAGGTCTTGCTAAAAAATATAAAAAAGAACAGAAGCAATTAAAACGTGCAGAGAAGATGAGTCCTGAACGTGCAGAGATGGCAACACGTGAAGCTACAGCAGACAAGCAAAACTTAGCTGCACAAGTAGCAGCAGAAAATGCTGACATGATGGAAGACATGATACTACAAACTGAAAAGAAGCTAAGTGACAGGGCAGGTGAAGAGGTAAGTATATCAAAAGTAGTTGACGGTGTGCTCGTGTTAGACACAAAGAAAACACGAGAGGTAGGTAAGAAAACTACACAACGAGTTGCTGACGCTGAGAGAACAAGTGGAAAGCAAGTAGCTACTGGTTCAGCAGATATTAGAATGAGTGAGTTTGCAGATCTTGCAGTTGGTGGTGACGAAATAACTATACCTATATTAAAACCAGAAAAGTTAGACGGTATAGTAGCTATAGCAAGTGACTACAAAAGAAAATTTAAAAATGATTGGGATGAGAACGACACAGTAATAGATAATCTATTTAGATTGACAGTATCAAAAGACATTGAGCTTGATGGTCAAGATTTAATTGATGATTTAGATAAGTATGGTCTATCCTTTGAGGATTATGTTTTGTCTGTGGTTGGGTCTGGTTCTGATGCAGGTAGGGTTTTAGAGAGACTGTCACGTATTAAACGTGTACGCCCTATGTCTGAGAAAGATGACGCTATAGTAAAGGCAATGGCAGAGGCACAGGGAGACTTCCGTAAATTTGTTGTGCGACTAGAGGGCATAAGAAGAGGGCTTCTTGTATCACAACTTGCCACTGCTGCACGTAACTTAGAGTCTGCTGTTGTTCGTAGTCCTCTGGAATCTTTAGCAAATGTGTTTGACACTGCATTATGGAATGTATCTAACAAAGGTTATGGTGCAGGTGCTCTATCTTTGATAAGCCCACAGAATTGGAAAGATAGTTTTAACGTACATAAATATATGTTTAATGGTAGACCAGATGAGGTAGCAGGTTTTGTAGATTTAATACTAGACAGACCAGAATTTGATCAACAATTTAGCAGGATGTTTGATAACCTTAACGAAATTCAAATGGCTCAAGGTAGAGGAAGTGGTACTGTAGTAGATAAAATACTAAGTGGAACTGAAGACGTTGTACAAGCATTGAATATGCCTAACCGTTGGCAAGAATTTTTAGTAAGACGTGCTACATTTTTAGGTGAGTTAGAGAGACTAGTAAGACGTGAGTACGACATGGATTTGTTTGACGCTTTGCAGCAGGGTAAGTTAAGATCATTAATGAATGATGCCTCTGATGTAAAGCCTGAAAACGCTAGAAGTTTTATTGATTTAATTGATGAGTCAGTAACAAAGTCATTAGACGTTACCTACGCAAAAACACCAGACGTTCCTCTGTTCAGAAACATATCTAGTTTTATAACACGTAATGGTTTAACTGTAGCCATACCGTTTCCTAGATTTATGTTTAACTCTATGGAACTTATGGGTCAGTACGCAGGTGGTAGTATACCTGTAGTTACCAGAAAGGTAATGGGTCTAGTAGATAAAAAGTATAGAGGTCCACTTACAACAAAAGACAGACAGAGAATTAGTCGTAATGCTGTAGGAGTATTAGGTGGTGGTGGTACAGGATTAGCTGTACTCAGTGCATTGACAGAGGATGAAGAAGACCCAGATTCACTACAGCAATCAATGTCTGATGCTCTCATGTCTATGGCTACCGTAGGTGCAGCATATCAATATAGAGCAGGATTTGCAGGGGATGTACCTGCTAGTTTTAATGAAATGTATACAGGAACTGAAGAGGATGGCTCTAGAGTAGTGCTAGATATTAAACCTCAGTTTCCTTTATCACAGTACATGTATTTAGGAGAGGCTACAAGGCAGATAGAAAAAGGAACGTTCAGTGATTTCTTTGATGCACGTGAGTTTATAGAAACCTTTACTGGATCAAACTTTAGAAGAGGTTCAGGTCATGCTATTTTAGATGAGGTTGCAGATATAATAGATGGTAGCTCCGATATTATGGCAACGGAAAATCTAGGTAGGGCAGCAGGTAGAGCATTAGGAGAATATCTAGGTACATGGGCTGTTCCATTTGGACAGGCTATAGAGGCACAGAGAGCAGGTGGTTCTCGTTCCTTGGATTACCTAGATCATAGACCTGACCCTAGCCTTGGTGGTTTTGAAACCTTTCTTAAAACTACAAAGAAGTATGCATTGGGGAACAGAGGTATAAATGTAACTCCTGAAGAGGAGTCTGGTGTGCCTAGTAGAGTAGACATATTTGACCCTGAGTCCAGACGTGTAAGACCTATGCAAAGATTACTATTTGGTTTAGGTCAGAGAACTGCAGACGCTGAATACGCAGAGTATCTAAAGGCAATGGGTTTTGATAGCTATGACTTAGCCAGTAAAAGTAAAGTACCCTCTATAGAAAACTTTGAGAATAGTATTTTATTAGAACAACTACCCATGATAACACAAGCTGCTAAAGAGTTTGAGAAAAGCATAAGAGCAAACTATCAAAACGGTTTTCTTCCAGATGGAACTCCTATAAAAAAAGCAGACAGTTACAGGCGTAAGGTATCAGAAGATAAACATGTAAACAATTATATAAAAGAGTTTGTAAAGTCTCAGGTTACTGAGGTAAAATCTCTGTTAAAAGACATTGGCTATTCTAAAACAACTCCTTATGTAAGGGCTGTTATGGAGTTTAGAAAGCTCAAGTCTGGATTCCAAAAACTAGCGGTACAAGAATATGAGGCTAGGTTTGGGGAGTATCCAGAGATCACAGGAGATGATGCTGAAAAATCAACAATGGTCTTAGAGACACTGACAAAGATAGGAAGTATGTTTCAAGAGAGACTATAACAAAAGCAAAGGGGAGCATTTAGCTCCCCATTTTTTTTACCTAGTGTCTCCGCTTCCACCCAGTGTTCCCTTGTCCTTACGTTTATCTAGCTTGATTAAGTTCTGTGCAGCTATCATACCCAACGATAAGTTAAGATCACTAGCCAGTGCAGCACAGTACCACAGTACATCTCCTATCTCACTGGCTATATCCTCTCGCCATGTCTCAGGTCTGTTCTCTGGCCCATCTCGTATAAGCTTCTTTACCTTGTTGGCTACCTCACCTGCCTCACCTGCCATACCCAAGGCAGGATAGGTAATCCTGTGTTGTTCAGGATAGATTGCTGTACCTGCTGCTGACCTTTGATATGAATTAAAATCAGACATGCCGTACCTCTCCTCCAGAAACTGCTCTGCTTCTTGCTTTAAGTTCATTCCCCTTTACCCTTTTCAGTTGCTCAAAGTAGGCTTTATTAAACCCACGTAACCATTCCCGACACTGCATGGTATCTTTATGGAATGGATTAAACACACGCCCATGTTTAAAATCGGTGTAACCTTTCTCAAATTGAAATTTTAACGGTGCATCATACTTGCCAAGGCCACGTTGTTTGCGAGTTAAATGTTTCATATGTAATCTCCTTATACTAAGTTTACTAGTTCTGCTTCTTGGTATGGTATGTGAAAGAAGTATTCATAACGTCTAGCATTATCTAGCCATATCTCCTTTGCACATTCTTTGGTGAGTTGGTAGTCCTTTATTCTCCAAGCCTTCTCACAATCCCTACGTATGATATAAAAGTTACAGAATGTTTTGTCACCTTCCATCTGTTTATATTTATTAATCAGTCTATACTTACGGTAAGGTATACGTATCTCTGTCCATCTAGGATTCCAATCACCTGTCCATTGGTTCTTCATTTCTACTTCACTGTAGTACCTGACACCATTCTTCTCACTCTTTATATCAAAAGAGTAGTCTTCCTGTGTGTCAAGAATGGTGTGTCCATTACTCTTTAAGTAGCTTGTAATTATTATCTTAGCCTTACTATCATTCGCTTGATAAGACTGAGGTTGAAACTTCCTATAATATGATCCTTTAATTGGTTCTAACATATGTTTCTCCTTTACGCTCCAATGTCCACAACTTCACAGACATCACCAGTACAAGCAAACGTTTGACTTGAACTAGTTCCATCCTCTTTTTCGTAGTCAGATAACAAAGACCAGTCAATAGCCTTTGGCATCTGCTTTAGTAATGCCTGATATTCTTGCTTAGTGCAATCCTGATATGGTGCTTGCTGATAAGTATGATCAGAGTGTGGTAAAAATGACACACCTGACATTTCATCAAAGTGTTTGTAAACAAATGCACCTACCTCTAGCCACTCATCGTCACGCACAGTACAGGTGACGCTAGGTTTATGCTCACACCAATGGCGTTGATACATTAGCCATGTCTCTAGCTGCTCAACTGCTGACAGATCATTACGAGTAACCGCTTTGTGTGGTGCTTTCATTGGAAAGCTAAACACTGTAGTAGTGTCAGGATT
>Ga0187219_1001416_pt1 | contig 11518 bp, 18 predicted proteins | sample 13SPOviralmetaG_FD_130162 | JGI IMG/M metagenome (GOLD analysis project Ga0187219, IMG submission 130162) | Marine viral communities from the oligotrophic San Pedro Time Series (SPOT) site, San Pedro Channel, CA, USA - 13 SPOT_SRF_2010-07-21... | ecosystem: Environmental > Aquatic > Marine >... | reverse complement strand
ATATTATAAATCATAGTATATAAACTATTTATATGTGATTTATTAAATATAATATTATGCTTATTGTAGGTAATATTATTCCAGCAATGGACACCATAACAATTGTCTAATATATGTTTGTTGTTAGGAGTATTAACTCCATATTTAATTAAATAATTATCACTATAATATAATTCTTTAGTTTGCCAAAAAGGCACAGGACAATAATGTTCCGCTGGACTAACATGTTCACCCAAAAACTTATTAACAAACTTTTTAAAAATTACCATATTATCTGTTCCTGTTGATGTACTTAACTTATTTTCTATTTTTTTAATTGTGCTTTCTATGCACGGATGAGCTGGTGGAAATCGCAACACACCTATATTTGGCGTGTATGTTTTAGCACTTTTAAATGCCCCTGACTGAAATGTATGTTCACTACTAATTATAATACTATCATTTGGTAATCTTCTTACTAGTACAAGATCCATATCACACCAAGTAGCTCCCTTTAACAACAATTTATATCTAAAGATGTCACTGTAAGGACATACCTCTCCTCCATTATATTCTAAAATAGTATTACAATCTAATATTTTTAATTGTCCTGAATCTATATATTTCTCCATATATTTAGGCAAATTTAATTTCTCTACGTATAGATGGATTTCGTAGTCCAATCGAAGCCAACTCATTAAAGACAACTCGCTTAACTGGTTCAGGTATAATCCAATCCACAAGGATTTTATTATCTCTCTCTTTGGATTTTTATATAAGGCTACTTCCATTCCTTCTTTCTTTGCTTTGCAGTAGTTGCTGTATTGTTCCGTGAATTTCTTTACCTCATATAGCTTTTTATCCAGAGTTCTTATGCCTTTAAGTCCCCCTTTCGCACTATTATAATTAACTTTTAATGTAATGTAGTTAAAGCGGAGAATGCCACCTGAATAGCAATAATGTTTTAGCGTGTTTTCATAATCTTCCACTAACTCATAGTCCCTTCTTTCCAATTCAGGTTTGTTAATAAAACATTTAAAAGCACCACAACAAAATTTTAAATCAGTTGTTATTGTTTTTTTAGCAAAGAAGGTGTTTTGACATGGATTACAACCTGCTAAAGTCATATTATTTGCTATTAAGTGGTTAAAAATGTCGTGACAAATATATAATAGATTAGTAACTGGATTACCATGCTCATATATCTCGCTTACATCATCATCTATAGATACAATAAATTCATTGCGTGGAAAATACTCACTAATAGTTTCTCTTTGTTTGGATATACCTTTAGCACCCTCTACTATTTGATATTCTGATAGTGCATCTTTGTAAATTGATAGTTCATCTTTTTCTACAAATATATAAATGTCTTTTTTATTTATACTATGTTTTTCTAATAATGCTAATGTTTTGGTCTTAATATAATCACTTCGTCCTTTAGAAGGGATACACCATTTTAATTTCATGTCAATCATTATATAGTTTAAATATATATAAAAAAATGTAGCGTTATACTAATAATAATGATGTTGTTAAATGAATGGTATGCTGATTGTTATATTATGTTAGAACATTTATCTAATTTACACCTTGTTACTGGTAATGAAAGAAGCGGAACTAAATTTTTTAATAGAGAAAAGAAATCAGGGAAACCTGAATCTACTTTATTCGGTTGGACATGGCGTAAGAATATGGGTAAGACACATAGAGAATGGGATGAAGAAAAAGGGCTATATAAAACTAAATTAATGATGGAGAACCCTGAACTCCTACAATTGTTTAGAGAGTTTTCTAATAATCATTTCAGTTGGTTTGAATGGGATCAGGTACAAATTAACTACATGCCTGAAGGTTGTAGAATGAAAGAACATTTAGATAAAAAAAATGTAGGTGAAAGTTATTTAATTGCTTTCGGTAATTATAAAGGTGGCGATGCCTACGTGCAAAATGAAAATGATAGAAACTACACTCTATATGATCCTCGAGTGTGTCCCTTTGTTTTTAATGGAGCGGAAAGAAGGCACGGCGTTAGCACCGTGCAGGAAGGAGAAAGATATAGTTTAGTCTTTTATAAAAACTTTTAATTACCAATAACAACAGGCTTCAGGAACAGTCTTCCCTGTTGCTAACATTAAACATAGTTCATCTTTATTTCTATAACTATATTGTTTTATGTCCTCTACTTTACAAAATTGCCTTAAATCTTTAACTTTATAGTAATAATAATAAGTATTTATTTTTGCTTTTTCTTCATCTGTAGCATATTCTTCATAGTATTTTCGTATGTGATATGATAGTTCCATTTTTAATGTTAATAATAAAAATAATAATTTTAAAAGCGATTTTGTCGTTATATTAATAAAATTAAATTAAAATATGTCTATCAACACAATCAGAGAGAACACCCCTTAACATTTCAACTAATACTACTATTTCATTGTCATAGGGAACAACAGATGTATCCATTAAATGATCTAATAATCTTACTACACCAAATGCGGTAATTAAATCTTTCTTCATTATTTTTTCTAATCTTTCTATACTATTCATCTTTGCTTCTATTTCGTCATATTTTAATTTAAGTTGTCCTACCATATCCAAATAGTCTTGTTCCATCATTTAAATATTACATAGATTATTTTTTGCCAGAAAGAATCGCCCAGAGGTCATCTGATGTAGCCAACATACCAGTTCCTTTCTTCTTTAATCGTGCGTATTTAAATGGAGCATCGCTAATGAAACCAAAGTGTCCTGATGAATAGTCTACTTGAACAAAGACAGATGTTAATTCGAACCAATTAGTATTGTCGTGTGACACCTGGAACTCGAATTCATCTGATAAATATGAAGTAGAACCATAAACAGATATTTTATCGTAAGTGGAAACATCAACACTATCAGAATAAGCATCCAATTCATTTAATACACTTTCACTACCTGATGCAGAGCCCCACAGATAAGCGTCAGTGACTGCTAAAGCAGCAGCCGATGATGAAACTGCTAGTACAGAACCAGTGACACAACCAGCAACAGTTGCTAAACTAGTATTGCCTGTAGATTGTGCGGCCGAAGTAGCAGCCCCAGTTGGCAACGGTAAAGCCGCAGCAGTAACCGCTACATCTCCAGCTACTGCCGAAACAGCCACAGTTCCACTAATAGAACCAGTATCACATGCAGTAACTTTAGCATCCAAAGCACTTAAAGAAGATTCAGTGGCTAAAGCAGACACATCAGCAACAGTTGTTTTGAGAAGTCCAGTAGAGTTTACTTCAAGTTCTTTGAGTTTAGAGTTGGTTGGGTCTTTAACAAGCAAAAGGGTCATTTTATAAAATAGCCAAATATAATAAAAATAAAATTAAAAAATTAGTGTCTACCACTATAAACAACTGTAACAGTAGCTGACTGACTCGCATGTGTATTTTCTATTTTTAATTTATGATATTGAAACATCATATTATATTCTATAGCTATATAACCATTTATTTTAACTGCTACTGCACTCGGCATAGGATAATAAGTAATATTGTCGGTAGATGTCCAAATAGTATAATCTAAATTAGTTGTCGATTCTGTCCCTGACCACTGAAACATATATTGTCCTGATTGCGACCCAATATCTACTGCTGGTGTTTCTGATGTAGCACCTGCTGTAATAGTAAAATTGTATTCACCATTAACTAATGTATCGTGGTTAGTGTTCTCAATTATAGTATCTAATTTTGTTTCTAAATCATCGGTGTTCATATCTATATTGCCTAAAGTTAAATTTGTTTCATTATGACTATGGCGTGCTTCGTAATGGAACTTTCGTTTTTCACTAAGAGTTGACATTATAATATTATCATATAATATAAATATGTTAAAAAAACTTATTGCTTTGATAGAAAAAATTAAATGTAAATTCAGTTGTTGCTATGAATCTCAATGTAGCTTGAATGATGAAAATAAAATAATTAATAAATATATAGAAGATGACGAAGAACTCGCTGATGACCGTGCTTCCTTCTAATAGTAAAACTAAAAAATACACGGCAACATTTATGATTAACGGTAAAGAAAAAAAGACATCATTCGGTGCAAAGGGTTATACAGATTACTTACTTTCTAAAGATAAGGAAAGAAGAGATAGATATAGAAAAAGACATTCTAAAGATTTAAAAACAGGTGACCCTACCAGAGCTGGTTATTTGAGTTATCACCTCCTTTGGGGAGATAGCACTTCTCTAAAACAAAATATTAAAGATTATAAAAAAAGATTTAAATTATAGTCTCTACTTTTTTAATTCTTTCTTCTGCTACTTTATATATTTTTTCATCTTTTTCAAAGCCTATAAAATTTCTTTTTAATGTTTTACATGCTACTCCTGTTGAACCTGAACCCATCGTTGGGTCTAAAATAGTTTGTCCTTCATCTGTCCAGTATTTAATGAAAAACTCTAATATATCTTGTGGTTTTTCTGTCTGATGATGGCGTTTACCTATAAATACCTTTGTGCTTTCAAACACTGATGGAGGGTTCGGTGGTTCATACCCTAATTTATATGATCCATCTTCATTTAATCGTCCACAATCACCACCACAACTAAATTTAGTTTCACCCCATACATCTTTAGTTTCTTCTACAACTGATGCAGGGTTCGGTGGTTCAAAACCTACTCCATTTTCTTTATTATATTTTTTAATATTTTCTTTAGAAAATATTCCCCTCATTTCACTTCCACCTGTGCCAATAGTTTTTTGTTTATTATGTAAATATTCTTTAGTATATTTCTCTTCTACTACTGATGCTGGGTTAGGTGGTTCAAAGTTATTACCATTATATCTAACACTTTCATCTATACTATTTTTACATTCTTCTTTAGATATACCATAAGTTGTTTTTTCTTCTACTACTGATGCAGGGTTCGGTGGTTCAAATGCTTTTTTACCATGTCTTGCTTCAGGGTTACAACCATATATTGTTTTATCACTTAATTTTTTCTTAGGTTTTTCTATATTGTGTTCTTTTTTTGCTTGTATCCGTTTGTGATATTTATCTCTATTATATTTCGGTGCTTGTTCATAAAAGAAATAAACCATTTCGTGATTCCTCATAGGTCTATGTCTGCTCTGAAGTCCGCCAGTCTTATTCCGCTTCTTCCACACCATATCCATCTTAAACATAGCTTCATTAGATTTAATTAAAGTATATCCAAATTTAGTAGAACAAAAATGAATACATGCTGTTCTCTTTGATTTCCTAATTCTTTTAAATTCTTTCCAAAACTCATCTAAATCTATTTTACTATCCCATTTACAATTTGTTTCACCATAAGGCAAATCACATATAAATAGGTCTACTGATTTATCAGGAATATCTTTCATTAAAGTTAAACAATCACCATTTGAAATATTAATAGTCATTATATATTAAATATAGAAAAAAATTTAAATTGTAGACCTTATGTAAAAATATTTATACCTGTTATTTTAAACAGTTTTAATAGCATTTCTTGTATCTTTTTATTCTGATGATCCATTACCCTTTTATAGGAAAACATCTCTTCCTTCTCTGCTTTAGTTAATCCACTCTTAACAATTAATTCTTTAAATCGTAGTCCTTCATAACAACTATTACAACAATATATTTTATTAACTCTACTAAAAACCTTAAATGAATCTTTAATTTTTAAATCTATAATATCATAGCATTCATCACACTTCATTTAAATATACACTACATTATAATTTTGTTTCCTTAACCCTAATTAATTCTAATGTTTGTTCTTGTTCTTTAAGTCTATTATATATCACATTATAAGCTATTGTGTAGGCACAGGCATCCATTAAACTAGTACAACACTTATTTTCCATATTTCATCATCGTTTCTTGATGGGCTTTACTAAATGTTAATCCCAGTTTTTCCATTTTATATACCATTGACCTCATATGTCTAATTGTATGATGTTTACTATGTTCTTTTAACCTTCTAACCATCGCATCTGATAGAAAGTTCTTATTTTTAGCATATGATCTAATTACTATTCCTGAAAGCATTTGTTTTCTTTGAAGTTTGATAGGCATTTCCTTCTTTACTAATTTATTGTAAGCCATTTACAATGAGCATATATTTTAATTTACATTTCTTCACTACCTTTTTTAATTAATACAGTCATGATTGCCGTCTCGCCTGATTGCTGAATAGGCTTAAAGTCCTTGTTTAAAATTCTAAAGTTTAAATTTTTAAGATTAATCTCGGTCGCATTGTTTATGTCTATAAAGATTGGCGTTGATGATTCATATTCCACTAATCCACTTACATTATCATTAACAGGAATTGTCATTAAAATATTTTTTCGTCTACCCATCTTATCTGAGGCAGGGTTATTGTAAGTCCCCACTGGTTGGTCTACATAGTGTACTCTACTCGCATCATGACTGTCTAAAGCCACTGATTCGCTTGTCACTATAAAATTATCTGATTGCTGAATTCTAAACTGATTTTCAGCTAATCGCCAACTCCAACATTTGTGTTCTGCTCTCTGTGCTGATGGTCCTATTGGAATATCGCTTTGTAAATAATTATCCCCACCGAAAGCAGTAAAACCTAAAAATTTCCATATATCTTTGTGTAAAGTTAATTCGCATACTAAATTATCTTCCCAGTTAGTAGGATTTGGTAATGGAAACAATGGCACTTGTGCAGTTAATGTCGGCACTACTGCAGGGGTAAATGTCGTTGTTCCAATCGTTATGACCCCAGTTGTTAAATCTATGGTTGCTGTAGCATCAGGGGTATTAACAGCACCAGTAAGTGGTTTATTATTGTAAACTTTCCATGCTGTTTGACCATTAGCTTCCCACCATTGATCTAATGCTGGTGTTCCTACCTGCGTCCTTCTGTATTGTGCTATACTTCCGTCTATATCCGTTTCATCAAAATTCTCTGTAGTTCCTGTTCCAGATTGAGTCCAATTGCCGCCTTCAGGTAAATTTAAATAGCCGCCAGTGCTTGAAAACAACACTCCAGGTGCTACAATAGCTGCATCTAAACCATTTGAATAGGCATTAAAAGATGCTTGGTCAGAATTTAAACCAGTAACACTCCATCCATTAGCAATATCATTAGTCGCATTTTCACTAAAAGACTGATTTAGCCACGGATCTATACTATAATTAAATAAGTCTATATGCTGGAATCCAGCAGCACCATTTATATATATGTAGGGATATAAATCAGGCTCATCGTCTCCTAGTTCTACTGTAAAAAATACCTGTTTTACTCCGACTCCCCCTATTTCTTGTAAAACTCCCACTTCTAATGTTCCACCAAATCTTTTAAAAAAAGCTGTATCCCTGTTTACTAAATCGCCACCAGCTCCTCCTAAATGTTGTGGTATTATGCCTGAATCTATTTCCACAATATTATCATCTTTATTAGTATAATACCAGTTTTCAGTTGGTCTATTTACTCTTACCTCATAATTTCGGTCATCATATGCTATAGCTGTTCCTGCTGATTGTGTAGCTGCTAAATTTTTTCTGCTTAATCCAATACCAAATCCATTATCATATATACTAGAACTGCCATTCGTTAAATTTAAAAAAGACCTTGCCAACATAATACCGTTTCCGCTACACAGTTTAGCACTTGATAAAAGATTGTCAGATGTGTCTTCTGTATTAGGATTTGGAATTCCATCTATTTTCCTAAATATTGTATGATTTTTATTTGCTAATGGATAAGTTAATGTTATTCTATTTGGGTTAAATGACATTAATGAGAGCTCTGATCCTGTTCCTCCTACCTTCATATTAAGTGGGTTAAAAAAAGGAGCATATCTATATTCTAATCTTTTTCTTCCTTCATAATCTCTAATATTCCATTGACTGCTCATACAATTAATTTGGTCATCATCTGCTATAGCTGCATTCATTGTAAATTTTAAATCTCTTAAAAATGAATTGTAATCGGCTTCTGTATATATTGCTTCATTTAAATCTAATGTTCCTTCACTTGTTGCTACTGTGGAATCAGTCTTAACAGTTACTTTGGAATTGGAACTATTAACATTTAAAACATCATATTCACTTTTAAAAGTTAGGTTCAGCAAAGCCATTTGTGATTTTGGGGCTATAATCATATCATTTTGGAAACTACTTTGGAAGATTCCATCGTTATCTGTAGCTAGTCTAATTAACTTCATTATATAAATTAAACAGATATAAAAAAATATATATATATACTATTAAATATGACTACTGCAAATGAAATCCAACAATTGGCATTAGATGTTTTCGAAAATAAATTAGATTACAAAGACAACGATTACATCATCATTTTAAATATATTAAAGGAAAGTTATATGCGGATTAAAGGAATTCTTAATGATAAAGAAGGTGAAAAGGATGCCGATGCAGTAGAAGAAGAAGAAGAAGAAACCGATGATGAATATTTTTTAAGGACACATAGGTACACTAATTATTATAGCGATGACGGCAGCGACTCGGACTCCGACTCCAGCTCCTACCTCTCCCCCTACTAAATTTAATTAAGTTAATTATTTTTAATATTTTTACTATTTATTTCTATATTTATTTCTTATACTTTATGATGTAATAATAGATACTACTATTTAATAATAAAAAAAAAGACATAAAAAAGATAAAAAGATACATAAATACGGAAGATTGTGCGAACACTACGCAAAAATGAAAAAGTTATTTCGCCGCAATATAGCTTGTAATAAATGCTCTTTTTATCTTTAATAAACACTTTTTATTTTTTACTTAAAGTTATTTATTTTATTAACATCATATATGAAACAAACTTTATTTTTTTGTGATAGTTGCCAAATTGAGAAATATGATAGTGAGATACAAATGTTAGTTGATGTTCCTTTTGAATGTGCCACCTTAGCCCATTGGAAACAACATATTAAAACTAATAAGCACTCCTTAAATAAAGCAATTAGTCAAAATTTAACGGAGGAGTGTAGGGTGGAATGTAAACATTGTAACCAATCATTTAGCAAAAAACAATATGCTATGCACGAGATGAGGAATAAACTATTATGGTTAATGAAAAGTGATGTTAATGAATACAAAGATTGTAGCTGTAATAATTTTATTTACAATGGAAAAAGATTTAGTGATGTTAAAGTTTTAAAAACATATACAGAAAATAGATATAGTAGTGGAAGAAAAAAAGAAATATATATACCTAAACCAAAACAAATGAAATCTTTTTCTGATAGAGGAGAAGCTATAAAAAAATATGAAAAGAGAAAAGAAAAGCAAAGAGAAGATAGAAAGAAAAAGAAAGAAGAAGAAAATATTAAAATGGAAATATCTACTGATGAAGAGGAAGATTTTTTAAGTAGTTGTGAAGAAACAGATTATAGTAGTGATGAAGATTAGTTATTTACCACCTTTACCTTTTAAAAAGAAGAGTTGTTTTAATGTGAGCTTTTTCTTTTTCTTTTCATTCTGTAGATATTCAGGAAGATATTTCCTTCCTACTTTATTTATGATTTGTTCATACTCCGCTTGACTTAATTTGCTATACATTTTATATTATAGTATAACATTTTATTCCAATGTTTTTGGAAACAATAAGTAGTTTTCACTATTTAATTTATAGTCAATATATCTATATTTTTCCATAAAATCATTTATTTTACCTATATTCTTTTTAGAGTTCCATGTTTCCAACATTATCATAGGTTTCCATTTCATAATGAGATTTGTTGCTCCCTCTATCACATCCCATTCAGATCCTTCTACATCTATTTTAATAAAGTCTATTTTTTCATTAGGAGAAATTATATTATCTAATGTGTCTACTTTGGTTTTAAAATTGTTATTAAATCTTTTATTTCTAATGCCATCCATACTACTATCACCGTTGTAATTAGTATAAATAATACTATCATTTTTTTTACTACCTAATGCATTACAAGATAATATTACATTATTTATATTTTTTTGTTCTAATGTAAGTTGAAGGCAATGATGTATTAACGGCACAGGCTCAAATGCGTAGACTTTGGATGCTAATTCAGCAAACTTTAATGTATGGCTTCCAATAAATGCCCCACAATCTATAACTGTGTGCTTATCTGTAATGTAAGACCTATATTTATCGTAGGCTTTTTTTTCCCATATCCTGTCAGTTAATAAAGCTCTAATAACTGCTGATTCATTTTTTTCAGGATAGTAAACTCCCTTATGACATGCTATCTTTTTGTTTTCCATAAATTAAAAATAGAAAATAATTATATATTAATAACTTATAAAATGGGATACTGTAAATTTTGTGAAGCGAAGCCTGTTGAAAGCTGGTTCGGTAGTTGGTGTGCCGAGTGTCGACAAATTAAAAACCTATGCAATGTCTACGGATATGAAAGAGTATTAGAAATACTAAAAAAATGTTGTATTCGTAATGAAAACCAATTAGAAAATAAAATAAGAAATCATAAAGAAAGACTACCATCTATACCTGAAGAAATGGTGCCTGATGCCAGTACTAGTGATGAAAGTTATGAAAAACCAAAAACTCGTGCTAAAAAACTTAAGTAAATTGTGACCAAATACTTTTTTGGTAAGTAGAATATCTCGGTTTAGGTTTTACATCATCTATTATTTTAGGCTCTATACTCATTGTTACTTTTTTAGGTTCATTCTTTTTATGTTTAGTTGTTACTCGTTGTTCTGATGCTTCTCCACTTACAGTTAATGGTTCAGCTTTACTCTTTTGTTGTTTTTTATATTCTAATGCAGCAGCTCTTATTTCTTTCATTTCAGCTTTTAACAACTTAATTTCTTCTAAATCTGCTTTAGATGTTTTAGTTGCTTTTAATTCTGCTATTTGTGCTTTCAGTTCATCTAATTCTTCTCTATGATCAACAGCTGGTTTAGTCTTTCTAACATTTTTAACTAATACAGCTGGTTCAGTAGATGTGGCTGGTAATACTTCTTTCACTTTAGGTTCTACTGGAATTTCTTTACCTGCTTCTCTTAATGCTTTCTTTTTAGCTTTACCTGCTTTTAATCGTTCGACTAATTCTTTCTTTCTTTCTTCACTCATAGGTTTTCGTCCTTTCTTTTTCACTTCCACTAACTCATGCGTATCCTCAAAAACTTCTGTGTCTGCCATTTATATATATAGTTTAGAAAATAATTTTACTACTTCCACGCAATAGGCTCAAACTCTGTGTTCATATACATTTCTTCAGGCTTATTGCTAAAATTAACAACCATAAATTGTCGTGGCTCTTTTGTGACTTCTCTAAATATATTTACAAACTCTTTTTTAGTTGTCATGTAGTTCATATCTTCAGTTATTAATTCTAATTCTTTCATAGATGTATTAAATAATATAGCACCTGTTAAATTTGTTCGCAAAGTAGTTGAAACCTGACTGAACCTTTGACTCGTGTAGATTTGGCTAAGATTTAAGTGCCGACCGTTGCAAATCATCTTACTAATAATGCCTGATTGTTTATTTTTAAGACTACCTGAATAGCCACAGTCATCGAATATAATGAGCCGATT
>Ga0187219_1001414_pt1 | contig 11532 bp, 2 predicted proteins | sample 13SPOviralmetaG_FD_130162 | JGI IMG/M metagenome (GOLD analysis project Ga0187219, IMG submission 130162) | Marine viral communities from the oligotrophic San Pedro Time Series (SPOT) site, San Pedro Channel, CA, USA - 13 SPOT_SRF_2010-07-21... | ecosystem: Environmental > Aquatic > Marine >... | reverse complement strand
CGATCCAATAACATTAACATCAGTGTTACTAGGAACTGTAGAATTATCAGCAGTTAAAACTCTATCTTCTGAAACTCTAGTATGATCTGAATTAGGCACGGATGTGTCTATACTATCAGCTAAACGAAAATCTTTTATGATTGTATCTTGTTCTACTGGATTATCAATAAAAGATCCTGTAGAGGACTGAAATACTTTTTTATTTCCGATTAATACTTCCATATCAGAAACTGTTTTTTCTGGCACTAAAAAATTATTTACTGTATGTAATAATGAACTATCATTATAATATTCTAAATTATTATTATCAATTTTTATTCTATGATAAGTCCAATTTTGTTTTTCTATAGAACCACTATATACTCTATTGTTATTATGTAATAAATTTCCTGATGTTGTAACTTCAAGTATTGTAGGGCTTTCACCTGTGGATTTAACTAGTAATTCTGTATTAACGCCTTGAGTATTAGAAGAAAAAATAGGGCTTCTTTGAGTAGAATCATTTACAGTAAAATCAGAATCATATGCTTGTAAACTTCTTACATGAAAGTTTTTCATATAACCTTCAAAATTCTTTTTAGTTAAAGAAAAGTTTGTATTACTTACTTTTACATCTTTTTCTATTAAACCTTTTTTAGTATGTCTAAAAGAATTGTTTTCATCATACTCATCGGTAAAAGTACAATTGTTAATAACTATAGAAGATGGGTCTCCTCTATAATCTGGAAAAACTTCACCATTATAATTTGTAAATACACATTCATTAAATATTTTTTTACCAGGTTTATAACTATTATCATAACTAAAAGAAAATTTCTCATTATCAAAATCAAAAATAGTTTTATGACAAGTAAATCCATTTGAGAAATTACTTATAGCCATTGTATAATTAGTAACGGCGCCACCTACAAATTTTCTTTTGAATCTTACGAATGAAATTCCACTATTTGGTGATTGTGTTCTACCAAAAAGAGGTTTATCTCTATGGTTATTTGTAGGGGTGTAATTTATTATTACATCATTTGGGTTTGAAGTCTTACCGCAAATAAGAATACTTTTTCCACCAAATGGATTAAATGTTCCATTACCCGAGTTACCATACGTAGGGTCTGGAATTGCATTTAAAGAATATGTTCCAGAATCTAATAATAATGCGTCACCACTATTAATTGAACCGCTACTTATTAAAGATGTTAAATCACTATCACTATGTGAAACAATAGAGCCGCCTGTATTTGCAATATATGAATTTGCATATGAAGTACCAGTCTCATTTTCGGTATTTAGCTGCCTCTCACCTGTACCTAATGTGATGGATTTGGCTTCTAATTTTTCTACTTTCTTAGGATAATATCTAAGTTTATATGGCCAACTATTAGTTTCTTGTGGCCAATTTTGAAAATTGGAACTAGATAGAAAAGCACCGTCTTCTGGTATTGTAATTGATAAGTTTGAAGAATAAGTCCGATATATTTCCATCGGATCAAAAGACCAGTCATTTTTATTAAAAACAAATTCAACATTTGCATCTGGATCATATGGTTTTGCGCTATATCTATCATTATTCCAATTTTGTATGGCTATTTTAAATCCATTTCCAGCAACAGGGGCAGACCCGCCACCAAAAGCATTAGCGAAATTTCTTAATAGGTACCGTCCATCTCGAAAGCATATTAATTTATTATTGCGAGTGTCTATAAAATAGCTATATATTTTTCCATTATCGTGCCTTCCATATCCATTAGTACTATTTAAAAGCGGTGCTAAATATATACCGTTATTAGAAGCGGATGGTCTAAGATTAGAATTTCTAAGATGTTCACCTTGCCATCTTTCGGTAGTATATTCAGTATCATTAGGTGAAGTAGGTAAACCATCCCATCCAGCATCAACAATAAAAACACCAGAGTTTGTATATGGATATGGATCGGTTGCACTTGTACTCGGTCTTGGATTTCCTATCCATTTAGATTCAAAATAAAATATTTTATTTTGAGTGGTTGTTATAAGATCGCCTCCAGTTATTACAAAATACGACCATCTATTATTACGAGTTGTATTCATTCTAATATTACCACTAGATGTAATAGTAGTAGCATCTTGTAGAACTTCATGATTTGCCGCTGATGGATGATAGTGATATGGTTGATATGTTATATCACCTGCCGATATTGGATATTCTGAAATATATTCGGTAGAACCTTGATCTGCCCAATTACTAAAGCTTGAACCAGAAGTGTCCGTTCCTACAACAGAATTATCTAATAATAGTTTTATAGAACCAGCGTCATTATCGTATATCCAAGACACAACATGATAATCACTATCAGCCGGAACTGAAGTAGTTGAAACACTTAATCCGTCTTTAGCTAATGTAAGTGTAGGAGTAGTTGATGCATTAGACAATGTTATACTAGTCTGATTGCCAGTATTACCTAAAGAAAAAAGTGTAGCATCCACTGGTGTTGAAGGGAAAAATACCTTTGCTTGAAAGGTTGCACTTTTATCTGTTTCAAATTGATTTAAATAAAGGCTACCATTACTAAATTCATAATTGGCATCCATTGACATAGGAATTTCTGTACCATTCAAAAAATATTTGTGATCATAACCATCATATGATAAGGCGTTATGTTCCCAAGTATCATATATAAAATTACCTGGTGTCTGAAATTTAAATTTCACATCATTTGTAATAATACCATCATTAGTCCATCTTAAGCAACCTGGAATATCTGTTACAGTCTGACTTCCTAGAGGGGTCTGTAAAGTTTTGGTCCAAGACTCTATCGTGTACGGTAAAAACTCTTGAGTAAAATTAACCAAAGATTGATTAGCGCTAGATGTTATTGAAGAATTTACTCCAGGGAAATATATACTAGCAGCGTTAGCTTCAGGATTATTTAATGTTTCTAAAGGCGTGAATGTAAAAGCACTAATTGAATCAGATAAAGTTAATGCCGCAGGAACTGCTGATCCATCAACTATCGTTGAAACATTACTGTCTAAATAAAAACTTAATAATGAACCATTGTAAGGAGAATCGACCGAATAACTAAAAAATGATATACTAAAATTATCATTTATATTATTAGAAAGGTGATTAATATTTGGAGAGTCTACGCTTAAATATGAATTACCATCAAAACTATAAGAGAAAGAAGAAAGTGTACTTAAATCTAAGAACTGTTTAGTTTCACCGGTTTCTTTTACAAATGCTATATCACCCTCATTAGCATTAACTGGAGATGGTAAACTATCACTATTATTATATATTGCTAAGGTCATAATATTTTAAACTAACCTTCTAATGAAGCTGTTGGTGGTGTAAAGTTTGCGGTGTAGCGAGCTAATCCATTAGTGATGCGGAAGTCTTGGATCCAGCCTTGTATTGAATCAGCACCACTACCATTCGTATAAGCATATCCAATTACAAACGGGTTACTTAAAGAAAAATTTATAGAAGTAGAATGTGAGGCAATAGATGTGCCATCAACATAAATCTTAGTAACACCCGATGATCTGGATACTGCAATATGATGCCAAGCGTTTGTTAAAGAGGACGTTGAACCGCTAAAAACGCTACCAAAGCCAGTTCCAGAAGAATTACCTACAGTAAGAGTGGTTGAGGATATTCTTACACTAAATCCACCAGAATCGCTAGTAGTTCTATTACCCATCAGTTCAAGGCCAGATTGATAATACAACCAACACTCTGCCGTAAAATCTTGTGTACCAAGTTTTACTGGCTCTTGAGACACAATATAATCACCACTGCCATCAAAATACATTGACTTAGTATTACTAAATTTAGCCTGAGTCGTTGAGCCAGTAGTATTACCAATCAGCTTTAGGTTAGAGCCTTGCGATTTATCTACGATCGAAGCGTCCGTGCCTTTTAAATGCAATACTGAACCAGTCGAAGATAGTGGAGCAGTTGGTGGAGTAAATTCTGCAGTATAAACAGCAGATTTAGAAATTCTTAAATCTGAATACGTATGAGGTTGTTCATCTCCCATTCCACCACCAACATATAATACTTCGTTGTTATCAAATACATCACCAGTACCAGTTCCATAAGCTTTGCCGTTAATATATCTTGTAGTAGTACTGCCATTTCTGACAAAAGCCACATGAGTCCAAGTAGACCATGGCTGCCAGGCCGATCCAGAATAACCTTCCCATTGACTACTTCCATTAGAACTACCGAACATTCTTGGTTCCCAACCTGGCCGTGCACTTTCAAGTCTGTAATTAAACGAATATGGCCGTACTGCGCCTTGGGGGCCCTTTTTGATGAAATTATGATTAGACACACCTTCCGATTTTGGCACATATGCCCACCATTCAAATGTCCAATCTGAACCTGCTAAATCAAAATCTGCGTGATCGGCGAAACTTAATCCAGTTCTGCCTGATGATGTATCATTAGAGTTTGTTGATTGTATACTTCCACCACCATCGGCTGCATCGTATTCAAGATAGTCGTAGGGTGCAAATGGTTTTACAGAAGGCTCTCCATGCAATACGATTGTCTCATTAAGATTAGAGCCATCAGCAATATAAGGTAAGTGACAAGTTATCAGTTGGGTTGATGAATCGGAAGATAATCTTTCAGTTGGTACGTAAAAATTAGATGTATATACTGCTGTACTTGATATCTTTATATCCGCAAGGTGTCCTTCAAAAAATTCACTTATTGCCGACCAGCATCCTATGTGTAGATTTCCAGAATTAAAATTATCAGTACACCCAACAGAACCTTTAGATTGTCCATCCCAATATAAAGTTATTGACCCTGACTGTCTTACAAAAGCAAAGTGATACCAAGTATTAATCTCCGGTGTTCCAGTAGAAAAGTTATATGTTCCACCTGTTATACCATAAATTGCAATAGATGATCCGCTATTTCTAAAATATAGCTGTGCTGAGTCATCTAAAGTAATAAAGGTTCTATTTCCCCCAACATTATCAAAATTTATCCAACCTTCAACAGTAAAATCTGCCGTTCCTAAAGGGTTGGTATGTGTAGATGTTAAATAATCATTGCCATCAAAATAAGTAGAATAGCCGCCCGATCTGTATGGACTAAAAGAACCTTGCTTTAAAGCATCAGCAGGATTAATTAGTGTAGGTGTATGATCATTAGAAGATGAATCGGTAATGTTATTGTTATCGGAAGTACCAGTTACTGTCGCTAACAAAGTCGTATATTTACTATTTTGTATAATAGAAATAAAATTAAGAGTAAAACTGGATACTTGAGGTAATATATTAACTCCATCACTTGCTCTAAAGGTTATGTTACCCGTACCACCATCTGGAGCTTGAGCTACTGTTTTTGGAGTAATTGTAAATACTGACGAATCTTGAGATATAGTAGCAATAGAATCCATTTGACCAGAAGTAACATAGGTGTAGTTGATAGGAATACCTTCTGGATCAGAAGCGGCTAAAGTAATTGTTGTAGATGTTTGTGGGCTGTCTGCATCTAATACATAAGAACCTGCTGGTTGGCCACCAGAATCCCATGTTGGTGTAGTATTAATTAAAGCTATATTATACCAGCCCGAGCCATTCCATATGTAGAGTCTATCTGTTTCTTCTACAAAAGCCTGATCTCCAACTTTATTTCCTGTATTTGGTAATGCATTAACATCAGAATAGTCTTCATTTTTAGGGGCTTCTGCTAATTCTGAAAGTAATCTACCTTTTGATTTTGCCATCTTTTATAACCTTAAATTAGTCTATAGTATTTATTATTATTTTTCGGTCAATATCCAACCACGAGTTGCATTATAATATACTAAACCAAATGCTGCCTCATTTACATCAATAATCAAATTAGAATCTGAACCCAATATTTTATCCGAAGAACTTACTATGATATTATTTGTTTCTGCATTTCCAGCACCATCTATAATTTTAACTTCATTACCTAGTGTAGGAGAACTTGGCATATTTATTGTTATAGAAGATGAGGAAGTATCTACAATTAATTTTTTATTAAACTGGGCAGCGTGAGGTGTAGCATTTACTTCTATATAATCATTACTTAAAACACTATTCACAATACCTGTTACATAATCTGAATCGGCTCCAGTAATTTGTAATACAGATGAAGTATCTGTTTGAAGTGTATTAATTACAACTTCATCTCCAGCTTCTGTTGCATCGTTAAGAGTAATAGTATTTGTTGAAGTATTAGCAGTAAAGTCATCTGATAATATTCTAATACCATTAACGAACACCTGATGATTATTTGTGTCAATGGATAAAGTTTCTCCATTACTATCTGCACCACTAAATGTTAATTGTCCAGAATCTGATGAATAAACATAATTCTTAAAATAAGATTGATTATGAAAGTAATTATTATTAGTAAATTCTTTAATATATGAATTAGTATGAGATGTAATAAGTAATTCGGTTCCATTTACAACTGGATCTGTAAGAGTAAGAGAATTTCCATTTGTTGCAGTATAATCAACACCATCTACAATTACAATACCATTTAAAAATGCCTGAATTTGACCAGAGTTATATGATAAAGTATTTCCTGCATCGTCTGCGCCAGTAAATATAGATTGATTAGAATCCGAAGTATATCTAAATGTTGATATTGCACTACCAGTACTTGAACTAAACACAGATTGAATATAAGAAGAATCTACAATACCAAGAACTGCAGCTGAATCAGTACCAGGAGCTTGTCTAGCTTGTACATATGATGAATCTACAAGAGCTGTAGTTTCTGCTGATGTCATTAAGAAACCATCAGCTAAAGCTGAATCAAGACCTGTAATTTGCTGTGATCTAATATATGCTTGATCTACATTTGATCTAATATATGCTTGATTTACAATACCAAGAACTGCAGCTGAATCAGTACCGGGAGCTTGTCTAGCTTGTACATATGATGAATCTACAAAAGATAATACATCTTCATTTGCATATAAAGTCTGTCTTGAATTAATATATGCAGAGTCTATTGCTGCACTACCAGCAAAAGAAGTTATTGTAAGTTCAGAAGCCGATTCAGCGGCATCTGTCAATACAATAGAAAACCCATCTGTTGCAGTGTAATCTACTGAACTTAATATAATACCATTAAGAGAAACTAATATAGCACCTGGATGATATATAAGAGAATTACCATCAACATCTGCACCACTAAAGTTTGTTTGATTTAAAGTTGCTGTATAATTATAAACATCTAATCCAGGTAAGCTTCTATATGTCGAAACTTCTGATATATTATAAGCTTGAACAACTAATTCTGATGTTGCTGGAGCTGCCGCACTAAGAACAACACTTGTCCCGTTTGTTGCGGTATAATCATCTGTTTCAAGTAATAATATGCCATTTAAAAATACTTGTACATCACCTGCAGAATAAGAAAGTAATGATCCATTTTCATCATTTCCCGTAAATGTTGTTTGGCCACTATCAACAGAAAATTTATAAGTTGTTAATCCATCAAGAGCCTTACTTGATCTTACTCTTGCATTTACATAAGCCGAATCTATAAGACTCAGAGTGTCAACTCCAACAATAGTTTTAATAACAACTTCGTCTTCATCTATAGCTGGTGTGCCTAGAGTTACAACATTTGTGGTTGAATTAACTGAGTAATCAGATTTTAAAAGTCTAATACCGTTTACAAATACTTCATAATTACTATCTTCAAATACTAAAGATTTCCCGTCAGCATCATTTCCAGAAAATGCTGTTTGTGCACTATCTGCAATAAATTTAAAATCTACAAGACTTGCTTTACCTATAGAAATATTATTAATTTCTCTTGCTTGAATATAAGCCGAATCAATAGTAGACTGTATAAGAGAAATAGTTTGAGCAGAGTCTACGGTTCCAGAGCCTCCACCTCCACCTGAGTTAGTAGATGGCGCAAAGGTAAGAACACCTGTTGAACTATTATAGCTTAAAGAACCTCCACCTGATGCAGAAGCCGTGGTGACTGATATACCTGCCCTTGCTTCTGATAAGCTTATTCCAGAACCACCACCAGATTGTCTAGCTTGAACATAAGCTGAATCAACATCAGACAAGATAATTGATGAAACTGTAGCAGAATCGGTACCACTACTACCTCCGCCGCCTGATATTGTAATGTTACCAGAACCGAGTAATGAAGTACCATTTACTGTTTTTATATTAGTCCCAGACACAAGTGTAGCCTGAGCATCTGTAATACCATAACCACTAATTGTAGTAGGTGTGCTAGTAATTGTTGTCCAAGCTTGGTTATGAGCAGATGGAGTAAATGTTGATGGTGTGCCAGTTAGCGAGCCATATGCACCATCAAAAGCATCTGTGATACCATAACCAGCAATGGTTGTAGGAGTACCTGTTAATGAACTAAAAGCTCCATCAAAATTCACAGAATAATCAGGTCCAGATCCGCCCATACCAGAGTGGTTAGTGCAATAATAATGTAATCTTGGTGTTGCAAAATTAACAGCGATTTCTGTATAGGCCCCAGCACTTCCCGGAGTACCACTTACAGTTACACCTGTACTATAAGTTGCCGAAGGGCTATTATTAGCATTAGTAGAAAATCTTAATGGATGACTTGAGTTACTTGAGTCAGACTGATCAAATCTATATGTTCTGCCAGGTTGTAAATGAAGAACTGGACTAACAGCACCGTTAAAATGATATTTATTACCAGACCCGTATTGATTAGTTGCACTTGCAACAGTAACAGTTACTACAGTAATAGTCGGAAGTTTTGTTGCTATACTGTTAGTTACTGTTGTACTAAAGTTAGCATCATCCCCAAGTGCAGCAGCTAACTCATTTAAAGTGTCGAGAGTTCCTGGGGCTGCATCCACAAGATCATCTATTTTTAATTGTGCTCTAGCATCTGCTCTAGCATCTGTATAATAAAGATTTGTTCCCTCACTTAAATTAGTAGTTGATTTAGTACCAAGTCTTGTGTCAAAATCAGTATTTTGACGAGCGGTTGTATAATAAAGATTAGAACCTTCGGATAGATTATCAGTTGATTTAGTACCAAGTCTTGTATCAAAATCAGTATTATGACGAGTAGTTGTATAATAAAGATTTGTGCCTTCACTTAGATCAGTAGTTGATTTAGCAGTAAATGCTGTATCAAATCTACCTTGAGTATAGAATAAATTACTTCCCTCGGTTACATGATCTGTTGTTGAGGGTACTGTAAAAATACCAGTTGCTGAATCATAATGTGAAGCACCGCTGTGTATACTAAAAGCAGATCGTGCACGAGTATTTGTAAAATATGGAAAATTAGTATGTTCTGCTAAATCTGCTGTAGTCATAGCTGAAAGGTCTATCTTTACCTTTCCGCCGCCAGCAGCTTCAAAGCTTGGTATTCCACCACTATCTTTTAGACGTATATTGCCTAATATAAGTGTACTACCACTTAAATATAGGTCTTTCCATTTTCTTGTCGCAGAACCCAGATCATATGCTTCATCTGAGTCTGGTATTATACTGCCTCCAGTAATAATACCGTTTTTGACCTTAAAGTCTTTAATTGCCATAGTTCACTTTCCCCGTGGCTTAACTGATTATTGTTTTAGTTGTTTTTACCGCAACTGTTCCTGTACCTGTTGATTTTGTTAATTGAAGTTGAATCATAGAAGCAGTAGCTACTGCAGTAATTTCGCCCATATCACTATCATTACTATAAGAATTTACAAGACCGTATTCAGTAGTAAATACGTTTGATTTATTATATGTAAGTAATACTTTGCTAATCTGAGATTGGTTATTATTAGAATCATCCATATGGATTACATATTCTATAGATTTAAAGTCATTATTATGAAGTGTCTGATCAAACGTGGTAGTAGATCCAGATGTTACATTAAATGCTGATGTTGCAGTAGATCCTGAAACTCCGGCATCTCCAGAACTAACTGTTGTGATAATAGAAATTTCATCATCACTATCTCTAGCCGCCACAAATACTATACTTGAACCAGAAGTTGCAGTGTAATCAGTACCACTTGTAAGAGTAATACCGTTTGCAGTAACAATCTGAGAACCAACTGTGTATTCTAAAATATCATTATTAAGATCAGAATCCTCAAAAGTTGTTTGCCCGGCTGTTGCAATATAGTTAAATGTCTTAAGAACAGTAACTCCGCCTGATCCACTTCCGCCAGATCCTGCTATACTTAAGATATAGTCTGAATCAACTATTGCAAGAACTTGAGCACTGTCGACTGTAGAAACTCTAGCATTAACATAAGCCGAATCAATAAGAGAAACTGTAGCCGCAGAATCCAGTGTAGCATTAGCATTAATAAGTGCAATTACTGCCGCTGAATCTGTACCAGGTTCTTGTCTAGCCTGAACATAAGCTGAGTCGATAACTGTTAGATAATCAAATTGTGGGCTTCTAAGTTGTACATATGCCGAATCAATAACTGTTAGATAATCAAATTGTGGGCTTCTAAGTTGTACATATGCCGAATCAATCATAGACTCTACGGCGTCTGAATCAACACCTTCAGGAACTATTCTTGCTTGTACATATGCTGAATCAACATGAGCAGTTACACGGTCATCTGTATAATATAGGTTTGTGCCTTCTGTTAGATCGGTTGTAGTTTTAGTTGCTAATCTAGTATCAAAATCTGTATTTGCTCTTGCAGTTGTATAATATAGATTAGATCCTTCGGTAAGATCAGTTGTAGTTTTAACACTAAAGTCTGAATCAAATCCTAGATATTGACCTGCTATAGATCCTACATTTAAGGCAGCAAGAGTAAATCCACTGCCGCTTCTATCCACAGTAGCTGTTGGATCACTATCATCAAGAGCAGCATCATCTAATCCATTAAATATATAATATTCACTATTTGTTGCATCTCTAAAGAAACCAGTATGTTCTTTTGTAGTACCACCATCTGGAGAATAATGCCCAATGAAACCAATATCTACGGCATCAGATAGTTCATTATTTTTTCCAAGATGAATCATTGGATCGTCAATACCCAGAGTTTGAGTATTAAGTACTGTTCGTGTTCCGAGAACAGTAAGATCACCTGTTACAATAAGATCAGAAAATTCTACACTATCACCATTTAAGATAATGCGATTCCAAGCTGATCCAGTGGAAACATATGGTTTCTTATTTACATTTTCTAATGCAAACATACCACCATGAGTATTTGCCGCAGGGAAAGATGCTATGTCAGTATAAGCATTTCTATATGTGATTTTATTAATACCAAAATCAACATCTCTTATACCGATACCGGTTAAAGTTTGTGTATATGCTGAATCAACAACTGTTTTTACATAATCAGAATCCGCTATTGAAAGTATATAAGCTGGATTTGCAGCTGAAAGAATATATGCTGAATCTGCGTTAGTTCTGATCCAAGCTTGATTTGCAGCAGATTGGATATAATCTGAATCCGCATTAGTTCTGATCCAAGTCTGGTTAGCTGCAGTCTTAATATAGTCGGAATCTGCATTAGTTCTGATCCAAGTCTGGTTAGCTGCAGTCTTAAT
>Ga0187219_1001413_pt1 | contig 11539 bp, 4 predicted proteins | sample 13SPOviralmetaG_FD_130162 | JGI IMG/M metagenome (GOLD analysis project Ga0187219, IMG submission 130162) | Marine viral communities from the oligotrophic San Pedro Time Series (SPOT) site, San Pedro Channel, CA, USA - 13 SPOT_SRF_2010-07-21... | ecosystem: Environmental > Aquatic > Marine >... | reverse complement strand
GCATGCTCTGCCCATCTCGGGGGTACTACATTTATAGTACAAGTAGTAGACATATTTTTTATGTTTTTAAAAAAATTCATAGTAGGGATTTAACTGAATATTATTCAGTTTAGGATTTAATGGTATAGAAAACATTATAAATTAAGTGCTGGTGCTGTGCTTACGCCTTGGTCTTGCAGTAATAGAACAGGTGCATGCAAGTTAAATCTATTGTGTAGTAATAACCAACATGATTCCATAGTAGTAGAATCTTTAATTTCCTTTTCAATTGCTTGTTTAGCACTTAATAGGTCTTGTATTTTTTGATTATGACTATCCATTGCATTGATTACAAGTGTTACCATTTCTGCTTCAGTTATGCCACGTGTTGTTGCCAATGCTTGTAGCATTGGTCCACCGCCGGCTTGTGCTTCAGCTTTTTGTTTTTCCCAGCTTTCTCCTTCTAGTTTGCTAGGGGATAAATTAGCATTATCTAATCTTACATCATAGATTTTATCCAGTTTTTTACGCATTACTGCTTGCATAAACGCAATACAGTTTGATTTATCATCATCTGTAAGTGTATACTTTTCTTTTACACTTAGATCTTCTGTGCTTTCATGAATTACAAGTTGCTCATCCTGTGGAGTACCTGCTCGCACACTAATTTGACCGCTCCAGCCTTGTGTAAACATCCATGCTTCTGCAACATTTTCCGTAAGTACTGTTGCATTTAAATGACTCCAGGCGATAATTTCGGTATGACTATCTGGAATAAATCCAATACAATACTCTAACCATCTGCCTTTAATTTGTATTGGCCCCATAAGTCTTTGATCTACCATTTCAAATAATATATACATTTTAATCCTTTGTCAAGCCCAGATACTGCATCACTGGTAATTTGTCAATACCATTTTGTAATCTGTTATTGCTTTCGTCTCTTATATAGTTCATTCTATGTTCATTAATAATTGCAATATCGCTTGCAGTTTGTAGTGTTTCACGCTGTGTATTTTTGTCCATCATTGTAATACTATCCATATTACCTACGCCAATTCTACCATAAGCAATCATGTCCATTGCCGCTTGCTTGCCCAAACGTTTAACCCAGTAATCTTGTTCTAGTTGTTCTGATTTTACAGGATCGTAAATTGCCTCTACTAAACGTGTACCATCAGGTAATACACCATGTTCACTTTTATCTAAATCTTCAATAAGATGTACATACATTAGACGTTCTTCTCTTGCATTACGTAGTTTACGTAGCATACCTGTTTGAGTACGTTTGGATTTTTTTAGTTCTATTTGTATTTCACGTGTTACAAACTCATCGCTTGTGTTTGCTAAATCATGTTCAGCTTTATCAATCTTTAACTGATTTTTTTCCAGTTCGTATTCCTGTTGAACAAGCATTTCTTCTCTGCTATTTAATTCTAAAAAGTATTGCTTCATTGCACCATAAGGTGTAATGTTTGCATGCCCAACAAAATGCTTGGCTTTGAATGTTGGCATACGCCAACTTTTATTCATTCCTATTGCAATAAGCTCTTTTTGAGCTTCTGATAATTCATCACTACTGCTATCTAAACTGTCTTTAGTAACAAGAGCTCTACTTTGATCGTATTCGTATTTCATTAACTTCCTCTCCAATGACATGTGCCACTCGATCCTCCAGGTACCCCTGTTCTGATGCTACCTGCTCCTAATTCATATCCACTATCTGTGCTATAGAAAAATTTATGTCCACGGTTATTTTGTGCACCATCATATGTTCCTAAAGCATACTGCCAGTCTTGACCCATATCAAAATTTTCTTCTCCAGTGTTTGCTAGGGGTTTTGTTACTGTTGCTGTAACAGTATCTGTATTGTAATCCATGCGTCTAAAATTATATCCTCCGCTGTAACTTCCTTCATTACCGCCGTATCCTTTATCATGTTTACTAGATACTCCTTTTTGCTGACTGTTAGGGCCGCCTGCATTTGTAGATGCATAAGTGGCATTTGTACCAGTGCTAAAAGTAATTTTTGTTCCATTACTACTGTCCCACCAACCATATCCATGATTTTCTCCACTGTGTCCAGCGGCACCTGACTGCATACCATCTCCTGCTGATGGTCCATTAACGCCCTGATCAGCTGTGTACATTGTATCATTACTCAAATTTAATACATCATTATTTGCATTGCCGCCTGCCCATATCCAGGCCATCTGATGTTCTTTATGAAATGTCCAACTATCATTACGTGCATGTCTGCTAGCAGTAGCAGCACTGCCTGTAATTGTCCATAAGTTATATTTACAATTAGTAGTAGTGGTTCCAGGCCAAGTACCGTCTGCTCCAAAAACATAACCCTGTGTTAAACTACATGCGCCACTTAAATAGGATCCTGCTTGTGTTAAAACGTTTCCTCTATCAATACAGATATCCGTAGCATGACTCATTTCGTTAACATTTGTCCAAGGACTACTACTTTGATAACCGCCGGCAACAAAACCTGTTGTAATAACATGGCGCAATAAAAAGTCTGTATCTCTATTTACAACACCCCATCTTGTACCATCATACAATCTCATTTCGCCACTACTTGTGTTCCAGTAAACTTGTCCAGCAGTTGGACTTCCAGGATCACTACTTGCTTGGTGTAAATGTACACCACTTCCACCTATTTTAGTTGCCATTTATTTGTCTCCTTAATTCATCAATCTGTATTTGTTGATCTTTTATCGCCTCTATTAGTACAGCTACCATGTTACCATAATTTACACTCTTCATACCATCATTTTCTGGTGTAGTAACTACTTCCGGCAAAACTTTTTCTACTTGTTGTGCAATTACACCAATTTGTTCTTTGCCGTCTTTTGTATATCTTTTGCCTTCCAAAGTCAATACAATATCCAAAGCGTCATCTATAGGCTTAATATTATCTTTTAACCGTTCGTCTGAAGCGGCTAATACTTCGCCAGCAAAATAAGCATCACCAGTTGTAAGGTGTATACTAGCTCGTGTAGTTCCGCTACCAACAAAAACACATTCGTTAGGATTACTTGAATCCCAACCATACTGATAAGCAGCACCGCCATCTCCTGCCCAGAAGATGCCCCAGCCATTATTACTTTGCCAACTTGGTCCAAATATACTTGACCATGCACTGCGATCCGCGTCTAATCTAAACGGCTGGTTAAGATCTCCATCTGTATTTGATGCAGATGTATATCCACTAAAAAATCCGCCTGCAAGATTATGTAATGCACCGTCATTTCTTAGTTCTAATTTTTCTACAGGTGCATTTGTAGTGTCTCTTACTGCAAATTTCATATCCGATGGTGCATACGCCCAACTTGGACGGTCAACTTTAATGTATGCAACTTCACCATCTGTTTCTTGGCTCCATCTAATACCTACTGATTGACTATAATCTCCTGAAGTCTGTTGACTTGCTTGTAGTCTAATGGAACCATCTTTAATGTGCAATTTATTAGTTGGTGCAAAGTAGTTGCCAGCATTGTCTCCTAATCCTAATTTACCATCGCTAGTAAGATTTAAAGTGTGTTCCCAACCACTACCATTCCAGTTCCAGAATTTATGTCCTCCACTTGAGCCTACTCCACTTGCAACATAGTGTATGTCGCCTTCCCAAGTACCGCCTTGTGTTTCTCCAAACATATTAATACTATTACCACTACTACTGTTGTTAGAGTTGTTAGCAATACGTAAATTAGCATCATTTCTGCCTGTGCTTATGTGAGGAGCACCTGTATATGTGATATCAATATTACCAAGGATTTCTGTAGTGCGTTGTAATTTAATTTTACTACCAGTTCCGGCTTCCAATACAAGATTTGCTTTACTAGTACCATCAACATAGTGTTCTGCATAAATGTTTGTTAGTGTAGCACCTTGTTGGGCACTTTGTCCAGTACCTCCTGTAGCCCAAAGTATAAGTTCTGATGTAGGAGTTGTACTATTTGTTAAAGTTATTTTTCCAGGAGTTTGTGTATCTACTACAACTACATTATCACTTAATCTTGCATCTGGCAATGTTCCAGCATTCATATTACTTGCATCTAGGAAATATGTACTATCTAAGCCATCTAGTGTGTTAGCATTATCTGCTGTGCCTGAATTATCACTAGTACCGCCTAAAACATCTACATCAATGTTTATATTACCTGATCCATCAAAGCTAGCACTACCAGTTACTTCTCCACTTAGTGTAATCGTTCTGGCTGTGGATAAAGCGTCTGCTGTTGCACTATTACTAATTGTACTTGCATAAGCAATTGCACTTACATGTCCAAATCCGTCAACTGTCATTCCACTTACTACTTGACCTGAAGTTCCTGTTTGAGCACCAGTTAGTGTACTAGTATCTGCGTGACTAATTGTTCTGTTTGCTGTTAGATCTCCACCACCAGTAAGTCCTGTTCCAGCACTTATATCAATGGTTTTATCTGCTTTGTTTCCAATTTGTGTGCTAATTGTAGTAGCAAAATTAGGGTCATCTCCCAGTGCAGCAGCTAACTCATTGAGTGTATCTAATGTTGCTGGTGCCGAGTCTACAATGTTTGCTACCTGTGTGTCTACATATGTTGTAGTTGCTATTCCATCTGTTGTAAGCACGTTGCGTACACGTGTATCAGTATAAAATAAGTTTGTTGCTTCTGCTACATCATCTGTGTCTAAGTTTTGATCAAATTGTAATAATGATGCTACAGTAGTTTCCAAAGACGCAACTTCAGGTCTATTTGCTAAATCTACCCATGCGCTGTCATGTACAAATGCCATTCTACCTGCTTCATGTACATGCATAAGCATACCGTGGTTATTGGCACCGGCAGTTGGTAAATCAGCATGAAATCCTACATGTGTCCAAAAACTATCATCAGCATTTGTAAGAGTAACATCTCCTATTTCTCCGTTAACGCTACTAACACCACCAGCTTGTTGCCATGCACTACCATCCCAGATGTACAAAATATTTGTATCTGTAGCAAATGCCTGGTCACCTGCGTTGTTGCCTGTGAGTGGCAAGTAGGTGCTATCATCATATACAGTAACTTTAGCAATAACCGCACTGCCGTCTTCTACAACTAATTCTGCTGTACCAGCTACTTCACGGATTTTATTTTCAAAACTTGGTGTGTTTTCCACATAAGTTGCCAAATCCTGTGGCACAAATCTGTTTGTAGTGTTGTCATAAACAAGACACATCTGGTTAACAAGACTTGGAATAGGTCTAAGTTCAACAGGAGTTCTGTGTCCTTCCTGTGTATGTTGGAAGTAAATTACATAGTTACCGTTAACATTTGTTTCTAATGCTAAATCTTTAACAGTAATTTCTCCACGCATTGCGCTGTGATTACCGCACTGGTAATAAAGTGTATCTGGTGCATTAGCAGGAACAGTAAATGTAACACTACCTGTATCATTACGTGATCCTGTTACTCCAGTTGTGTATTCACCAAAGTATGTGCCAGCACTAAAGTTTGTTCCGTTGTCTGTTGTTAGATAAAAAGGATGTCCTGTTGCTGTTAAATTAAAAGTGTAAGTACCACCGCGGTACATTGGACCTATATTTGGATTGTCTCCCATTGCACTTCCACTAAATGTATATGCACCTGCACTGTTGTTTGTTACAGTGTATGCTACACTAGGATTATTTAAAGTAGGTGGAGTAATTGTTGCAGGAACACTAACAGTAATACGCTGTACGTCTGTTGCATTTCCTCCATTTATATCTGGATGACTGTCACTAATAGGACCTGCGCTTGTTGCCCAAGACACTAAGTTGTCAGTACCGGCTCCGTCTACCCATTTCAAATACAGACTGTGTGTTTGTGTCATACTGCCGTGTATATCGTATGCTGCAAAGTTATTGACTACATAAGTACCTTCTTTGTATAGAGGTACGTTAAGCTCGTTAGAATTAGTGATAGTACGTCTTGCGTAAGGAAGGGTACTTTGTTCCCAAGTCCACTTCCACATTGTAGCTTGACCCATATCAGGGGCATCAACCTGTATCTCTAGTGTTTCAGGAGCAATTGACAAATTAACCTGTGGTGCTTCTGCTCCGCCAATTGTACTGCCAGTGGGCAGTTCTACTTTTGTTCCTGTACTAGTAATATCAGCATCGCCAATATGTAATGTATTTGATCCTAAATACAAGTCTCTAATTTTAAGAGATGCACTACCAATGTCATATGTATCATTTGTATCGGGTAAAATGTGTCCGCTTATATTACCAAGTTTTGTCTGTACTCTTGCGTCTGTGTAATATAAATTTGTAGAACCTTCAGTAACATCATCTGTACTACCGCCCAGTGTACCAAGCGTCAGGTATTCTGCTTGACCGTGTAACATAACTTGTATAACATCATTTAAAAATGGTGCTGTTACAAATGTTACATCGCCATTTGCAAAACTATAGTCAGTGGTTTCTTTAAGTAAAACACCGTTCAAATATACAAATGCACTTACATTACTGCCTACACCTGTACTAAAAACTGTTGTTGTGTTGTCGCCAGTAAAGTCACGCATTGTAAATGCGGCTTGGTCGCCACCGGTGGTACTAATCCATTCTGTACCTGTCCAAATAAACAGTTCAGCATTTGTGCCACTGTCGAACCAAAGGTCTCCGCTTTGTGGTGTACTGGGTGCAGCATCACTAAATGTTACTGCGGCTAAATCAACAAACTCTATAGCATTTTCTAATGTGTTTACTTGTACAACTTTTCCTGCTTGCCCAGTAAAACTATTAGGTGTAACGTCTGTTAAACCAAGAAAGTCTGTTGAAATATCAACAAATTCTACAGCATTTTCTGCTGTGTTAACAGATACAACCTTGCCTGCTTGTCCAGTAAAGCTGTTGGGGGTAACATCAGTTAAGCCTAAAAAGTTAGTGGATATTGTTGTAAATGATAAGTTGCCAGCACCGTCTGTTTTAATGACTTGCTCTGCTGTTCCATCTGCTGTTGGAAGCGTAAAGGCACTGTTGATTTGAACAGCACCTGCTAAATTACTGATATGTGCATTCGCAAACTTACTAGTTGCGTGACCTAAATCTTGGTCGTTATGCGTCTGTGGTACCAGACCACTTTTGACTATGAATGGTTTATTATTTGCCACGGTTCATTTTCCCCTATAACAATTGTTATATGTATTTATGCGGTGTTACCTGACATACCACTATGTTGACCATTTGTATTAGCCACCAGTAATTGGATCAACGTCTTCAGTAAATGTATTTGTAAAAATTGGTAACAATGCATAACTACCGCTGTTGTAATCAGCAGTTTCAAAATCACTAGTAACATCTGACATACTATAGGTTGTATGTGTAATATTAGAAGGACTGTATGCATAATCAACTGCTGTTCTATCAGTAATTACTAAATCAGTAAATGTTCCTGCTTCAAGTGTAGCTGGTAATTTAAATATTGATGTTCTTGCAGATCCTGATTTAGACATCTGAAACCCAAGTAATACATTACCATTTCCATCTATATCCATTGAGTTGGCATTATTATATAATGTGTAACCATTACCGCCAGCTATGCCCCATTGATTTTGAATCACACCCGAAGAATTATATTTGGTCAATACAAAATTGTATGGTGTGGCTGGACCATAAGGACCACATAACCATATGTTGTCGTCATTATCAACAACCATTCCTTTAATGTCATCTACACCTGTTCCTGGGTTTGTTCCAGTATTAAGTTGTTTAGACCAAGCTATAGTACCGTCAGCAGTATTAAGTTTTGCTATTGTACCCGAACTAGGACTTTGTCCAGTATAACCAGATACATAAACATTTCCACTAGAATCTAAATCAAACTGATAGCCTCTATCACTATTATATGTAGTGTCTGAATACATTTTAGTCCATTGTATTACAAATGAACTATTTAATTTCTGTACCCCAACTCCTGCGTTATTACTGTTAGGGTCGTAAACTTGCCACAATAGATATATATTTCCACTAGCATCTAACTTAATACCATAAATGTTATCCTGTTTGGTATCTGGAGACTTTGTGCGTTTGTGCATAGACATCAAAGCACCGTTGCTGCCATTTATCTTTGCTATATGTAAATTACTCTCGTTGTTAGATCCTCTATGTCTACCTATTAACCAAAGATTTCCGTCACTATCTGCTACACTATTTGATATTGATGTATCAAACCCATCAGTAGCACTTCCTATACTGGTCTTCTTAATAACCTTCATCCAATCGACTGAACCATCAGTTTTAGCAAACTTAGCAGCAATACTAGCCTCTACATTTGTTCTACCTGCCGCCGTTTCATTTGCTCCCCATCCAAAATCATTACCTGTTGCAAAAAGACTGGTTCCGTTTGCTGAAGCACTAAAAAATCTAGCATAATATGAATTAGCATTAAGTTGTTTGACCCATTGGACATCACCGTCAGTATCTGTTAACATTACATAGCCTATATCGTCTGCATTTTCACTACCTGCTACAAGAACGCCGCCATCTGATAATCCTGCAATGCCCCTTATGCCCATTGCTGGACCACCGCCACTGGAGGAATTAGTAATTATTGTATTAGCTTGCCATCCGTCAGCACTTGCGCCACCACTTTGAGCAGTGAATTCCCATTCACCTATCCAAGCATTAGTATTCTGATATGTTCCTGTAGCATCATTCCATGCATTACCATTTTGATCTACCCCTCCATAACATGTTAGGTAAATTTTATTTTCACTAGGTTCTACATGTATATCATCAATGCCTCCAACAATATTAGTACCACCATCTGATAATTCTTTTTCAGCAACTACTGTTAGTGTACTTAAATCCCAAGCTGAGCTCATAGCACATTGTTTTACTTTAGTTCCTGACGCTGTATATGCTGTCAATCCGTCATCGCTAAACCAAAAGACTTTTCCTGAAATAGTTGGATCTGGTGGTCCTGAAGATATTGGACTTGTAAAGTCAACTGAACTAAGATCGTATGCACTTGATGCACTATAGAGATTTGTAGCACAGGTACTTTGTTCTGTTAACGCAATTTTGTTTCCACTGTCTACCCAATGAATATGATGATAATGGTTATATGCCTTTGGGTTACCAGCGGCAAACGTAGCTGAATTTAATGATGCATTAGTACTAGGACTTCCGCCATGACTGTTAGGATCATATGCTGTAGATAAATTCCATTCTTTAATACCCGCTTTTGGTTCCGGATTGTCAAAACTCCACACTAACATTTTAGTACCATCTGCGTTATAGTCAAAAGTAAGAAAATTATTTCCTCCTAATATGTTATTAGGTGTTTGAGATTTTGTAGCATTCTTTGTTGCTGTACTTAAATCCCATGGAGTAGATACGTCCCACCATTCCATATTCTGATACTGATACCACCAGGTAAATGCTGTTCCATCTCCGTTCCATGCTAAATGCATACCATAGTAAGAAATAGGTTTTGCTGTTGTTGGATATGTGTTTAAGTTTGCTACACCTCCACTATAACCTGATCCACTGCTTGCAGGAGTTAAATTTCTAAACACTAGATATTCTGCGTCTGGATTTTGACTTGTATCTTTTTCTTTAGATATTAGCCAGTTACTTGCAACATCAAAAGTAGCACCATAATAATTATTAGCCGCACCTTGTCCTGCTAGCGATTGTGTATCATAATTAGCTACGTGAGTTCCATTATCTAATGTATACTTCATTATTCGACCAGCATTAGCATTACTATTGGCATCTGTATAACCAGAATCTGACGTATAAATGTAATCACCGTCTATTATAAGGTTATATCCAGGATATCCATTTGTTTCAGTTATTTGTTGACTCCACGCTAAACTAAGATCGCTAAAATTCCTAGCTTCAATAAAGGCATTATAATTAGGGCTACCAGTATTTCTAGTAGCATAAACTTTATCATTTGCAATGAATATATTATCAACATCATTATTTTGATTTGGAAATGCATTTTGACTATTCGCAACTGCGGTCCAAGAACTTCCATTATATGACCAAGTTTGAAGTGCGAACATATGACTTCCTGCAAGTTTATTTCCATCTATTGCTACATTGTAACCAAAAAGATATAAATTACCATTACCTGAGCCACTAAATGTATTATCTATAATAGAGCTAGTCCAATTTGCTGGATTAGCATCTGTAATATTAAATACTTCGATTTGACCTACGTTTGTAACTGAACTTACATCACCATGTGGTGCACCAATTGCTAACCAATCATTAGTAACTGCTATTCCATTATTTCCCCAGCTTGTGCCTCCTGCGGAATATGATGGCCCGCTAGCAATAATATTTGTGTCCATTTTTATTGTTCGAACATGAGTCATATCACTTAATCTAATTACACTCACATAAGCATTATTTCCATTACCGTACTGTCCGCCACTTTCATTACCGCTTCCCCAATTACTTTCACCACTTGAATAAGCTATCGGTGCTGTAACAAAAGCATATGTATCATTGATAGCAACACGCTGACCAAAATACATTTTATGATATTTACTGGATGCATAGTTACCATTACCGTCCTTGGAGGCTAATGTAGAATCATTAGGAGCATGACCATCTAAAATACTATTAAATGATGCCATCTCGCTACCATCTGAATTTTTATAAATCCATGCCCAGCCAGGTTGATTTATAGTTCCTATGTTCATTCGTGGATCGCCAACAACTGTATAAGTTCCATTAGTTGCAATGCGACCATCGTCTGCAAAATCTGTACTTAGTCCTCCTGAGTTTGCAGGCAATGCTGGTGTTATTTGTAAATTCTGGCCTCCTCCACTGCTAGGAGTTGTACTGCTATCTGTTATTGTAATAGCAATATTTCCTGAACCATTATCTAATGTCAGTGTTAGAGTTTCATCGCCCTCAGTTGTTGTATCTTCAGCAAGTGTAAATGTTGCTGTTGCAGTGTTGCTGGCAATTGCAAAGTTTCCTGTTAAACTTCCTGCTGTTAAATCATCTGTATCGACACCTGTTACTGTATATGCTATATTAGTAGCATCAGGTACATCAGTTGTTGTAAGTGTAATTACAACACTTGCACCTTCATTAATTGTAGTGTTATCTGCACTCAATGTGTATGTTGGGTTTAAACTTGTATCGCCAATTGTTACTGCGGAACTTGCAAGTCCATTATCAAGAGCAAGTGTAAGTGTTTCTGAACCTTCTGTCGTTGCGTCTGTACTTAAAGTAAATGCATTTGTAGCAGTATTATTGTTGACTGTAAAGTTACCAGTCAAACTACCTACACTTAGGTCAGCACTCTGTATACCTGTAATAGTATAAGGAACCGCTGTTCCGTTTGATACTTGTGTTGTTGTAAGTGTAAATGTTACAGCATCACCTTCGTTAATACTTGCACTGCTACTACCAAGAGCAAATGTTGTTTCTGGTGTAAGTGCATTACGACTAAATTTAAAGTTTGTGTTATTTGTGCTTGCTGGTGTTACAAGTAAGCGTACATTATTACTGTTGACATCAACATCATAACTTGCTAATGGATTAGCACCAGTGTGTATTGTTCCATACTCT
>Ga0187219_1001411_pt1 | contig 11554 bp, 9 predicted proteins | sample 13SPOviralmetaG_FD_130162 | JGI IMG/M metagenome (GOLD analysis project Ga0187219, IMG submission 130162) | Marine viral communities from the oligotrophic San Pedro Time Series (SPOT) site, San Pedro Channel, CA, USA - 13 SPOT_SRF_2010-07-21... | ecosystem: Environmental > Aquatic > Marine >... | reverse complement strand
TCTAGGAACTTATAGTCCTTTAGAGTTAAAAGAGTTTATTAAAGAACATAATAAAAGAGTAAGGAAAATGGTAACTGAAGAAGTTAAAGAATTTAGAAAAAAGAAACTTTCAGAATTAGTAATTAAAGCTGTCGGAAAAAAAGACGATCTAATAGAAAAAATGGTTAAGACTGCTAATAAAAATGATATTTCTAATTTTAAATTAATTAAAAATAAAGGTAAAATGTCACAAGGACAAAAAGATAAATTAGATTTAATTCAAACTAAAGAAGCAGAAGAAGCCGCCGAAGATTTCTATAAAGATAAAATAACTGAAAAACAATTAAAAAAAGAACTTATGGAATTAAAGAACGAAAGAATAAGAGCAGAACAAGCTAAATTGAATGTTCCTAAACTTTTAAAATTTATTAAAAATAAAAAAGAAGAAAAGAAAGAAAAACCTAAAATGAAAATACCTAAAATTATTATTTCAGAATATATAGACGAAAAGAAAGAAAAGAATATGACGAAGCAACAAGAAAAATCTAAACCTGTTCCTAAATTACCTAAAAAAGATTTTAAAATAAAATTACCAAAAGAACAAGCGAAGCAGACGGAAAAAAAAGAAGAAAAAAAAGTAGAAAAAAAAGTAGAAAAAAAACCTGATCCTGAATCGGATACAGAAGACGAAGATTTCGTATTACCTTCTTTTTTTAAAAATACTCCAGAAGAAATTAAAAAAAATATTATAAAAGGAGTAGAGAAAGGGGATTTACCTTCTTCTAGTTTTGTATTAACTACACTTTATAAAACTATGAGAAAAATAAAAAACGGAGTAGAAAAGAAAGATAAAGATCCAGAAGACAGAATAGACGGATTAGGAAGAGGGATAATAGCAGACGATACAGATAAAGATTACTATAAGGCGGTATATGGTAAAAAATTACCAGAAAAAGAAATTCAAAAAGAATTTATTAAAATAGCTTCTGAATTAATGGCGGGGGATAAATCAGATAAAGACAAAGTAAAAAAACATATTAATAAAGCTAGTTTAGATATACAGAAAGCATTATTAAAAAAAGATAAAGAAGCATATTTAGTTACAGTTAGCGGAGTTAATGATAAAACAGGAGAGAGCAGAAAAAGAGCAGACGAGATAGACGCCGCTATAGCAAAAGATAAAGCACAAATGAAAAAAGAATTTGAAGCCGCAAAAAAAGAACAGGATAAAGATACGGAACTAGTAAAGAAAAAAATTAAAGAAGGAGAGGCAGTTAAAAAAGACGTATCAAGAAAAAAAAAAAAATAGTATATATAATAATATGACAAAAAAAATATTAGAGTTATTTTCTGGAACTCATAGTATAGGAGTAGAAGCCGAAAAATTAGGATATGAAGTTTATTCTTTAGATAGAGATTTAGACGCTAAATCTGTATTATTTCCTAATTATGAAAGTAAAAAACATTTTAAAGAAGATATATTAACTTTTGATTATAAACAATTTCCTAAGGGATATTTTGATATTATTACTGCTTCTCCTGTTTGTATGTGGTGGAGTAAATTACGTGGATCGTGGATAGGTAGGAAATTAAAAGCACACGGAGATAAAATAATAACACAAGAAATTTTAGACGAAGATATACAAAAATACGGAGTTCCTATGGTAGATAAAATTTTTGAAATATTAGAATATTTAGAGCCTAAATATTGGTGGATAGAAAATCCTCAAACCGGAAGAATGAAAGAATATATTTCAGATATAATACCATATTACGACGTAGATTATTGTAAATATTCTGATTTTGGATATAAAAAACGGACTAGGTTCTGGACTAATATTATAGGTTTTTCTCCTAAGTTATGTAAAAATGATTGTCCTAATATGAAAGATAAATATTCACATAAAGCTATGGCTACAGGAGAGTTTCAGAGTAAATACGAAAGATATAGATTACCTTCTAAACTTATTATAGAGTTTTTAAATCTATGTATATAATATACGTACATGATAAACAATCTACAAAAAATAAGATTTATAATAAAAACTATTGTAATATTTGTAGTATTATATCTATAGTATTATTTCATTTATAGTATTATTTCATTTATAAATTAAATCTTTTTTTATAATTTTGAATATTTTTAGTTATTGACACACTATCACCCCATAATAAAAAATATGAGAGATACCCTTTTCTTAGTGGAGATTTAGTCTCTAAATCTTTTTTATGTCTAGTCCTGTATCTCTTTCTTTGTTCTTTATCTTTTGTAATAGTATAATCGTCTGCGCCTTTTTGTCCGAAAGATACCTTCTTTTCTCTTCCGTTATCTAATTCAAAAACAGCAGTATATTTATTTTTATTATTATCTGCTTTTAATACTTTTATTAATTTAGGCATTTGGTTACTTCGTTATATATATTACCTACATTTTATTTTTTATTTTTAATCTTATATAATGAAAAAAATACACAAATACACATTATACACGAAAAAGCGCATTTTAGGTTGTCAGAAAAATATTTTCTCTATTAAGTAACTTTTTATTTTACACTTTATATATTTTATTTTTTTTTTCTAAAAAAAGTGTATAATGTGTATAATAGATAAGAAAGTATATAATTTATATATTTTATAAGACTAAATTTATTATATTTTTATTTATACACATTTTTTAAAAATATGTATAAAAAGTGTATTGAAAGTGTATAAAAAGTGTATTTTATTAATCATGTACGAGTTTAAATAAAATTTCCTTCTTCTTTGAATTTAATACAACTAAAACCTCTTTTATTATTTTCAGTTATATTTTTAGCTCCTTTACTTTTTAGAAGTCTAGATATTTTATTTTTAGTAAAAGGTATTTTATGAACTTCTAATATAGAATAATACAGATCAGAATTAGATATTTTATCAGAAGTTTTATTAGTAAATTCAAACATATTAAATAATTTAGCCGTATCGTCGGCTTCTTCTATTTCTTCTTCCTGTTTAGGAAGTTCTACTTTTTTATTATAATGATCTAATAATATTAATGTAAATTCATTAATGACCTCTTCTCTAATTAAAAAATCACTTTTTAAAGTTTCGTCTTTTTCATAGTATTTAATATAATCGTATTTCTTTTCTTCATTACTTCCTATAAATTTACTATTAAATAAATAATGTTTTAAAAATTCGTTACAATCTCCAGGTTGTCTTATAGGTAAATCATTACAACATAACATTAAACTACATTGTAATTTAAATCTTTTTTCGTCTTGATAGTTTTTTCTAGCTTCTACTTTATCTCCTCCAGATACAAATTTTTTAATTCTGTTTCCGTCTAATAATGTTTTTCCATTTTCTTTTAATGAGATTTCCTGCGTAATTACTAATCTACTAAATTCAAAATCAGTAAGAAAAGATAATGATTTAGCACTATCTCCGTTACTATCTTTATATATGAAATTATCAGCATTAGTAATAGATACATAATTCTGAAATGAATTAAATAAACAATCTGATATTATACCTTTTCCACTATTTCTTACACCTTCTAAACAATACCATATTTTACGTTGATAATTTCCGGCTATAGTCTGTGACATTTCATATAAAAAACTATCTCTTATTATTTCATTTTCACTAAATATAGGATTTAATATTCTGTCATAAATCTCTTTTCTGATCTTAGGATTACTTTTCATATTTAAATTTTTAGTAATATAAATAGTAGTATCTCTATTATCATTCTTAAATTTTCCGTCTTTAAAATCATAGTAACCATTTTTATAAAAAAGTTTATTAATTGAATTATTCCATATATTAGTAATTAGATCGTCATTTCTCGGAGTATGATTTATAATAAATTCGTAAGTATCATTAACCCCCTTTACATTATCGTTAATACAAATAAAACCCTTAGCCGTTTCTTGATATAAATCACATTTAGAAATTTCACATTTTATTAACCTTTTTAATTCTTTTTCTTTATTAATCCAAATATTACCATTATGAAAATAGAATTCGTCATAACAAATAAATAATTTAGTAAATTTATTTTCAATTAAATATAAAGCTATATCTTTTACACTATCTCCAACAAAAGATAAAATATTATCTGAAATATCTAATTCTAATAATTCTTCTAATATATCTAAATCTAAATCCTTTTTAGTCCATTTCACTTTATATTTTAAACTACAATAATTATTTATTTCTTCTATATCATGTACGAGTTCGGATAAAAATCCGTCAAATATTTTAACATTACATTTAAACTTATTAATGACATATTCTAAAATTTCGTTTTCTTTTGTAGCTAAGATATGTGCTAATAAAGAACCTTTTAAATTTTTTGTTTTACCTTTTTTTTTAAGATATAAAACTAGATCAGGATTATTAATATAAAAGTATTCTTGAATATTTTTAATCTCTTTTTGTAATTCTAAAAAGTAAGTATTTTTAATTTTTTTTTTACCAACATTATAAATACATGATTCAGAAAATAAACAACTTATTATTAAATTTTTTACTTCCTCTCGTGTTAGAAATAAGTCAGATTGTAATTCTTCTATTACCTTTTCTCTATAGGAAGTGTATTTTTCTAGATTAAAACATACTAGACCTTTTTCCTTACATAATTCTTTTAAAATTGTAGGTTGTGCGTTTTCTATGTCATAATCAGTAAGAGTATCTAGACATAAAACACCTCTAATTTTTCTATTTAATTTTTGAAGACTATCTCCTATGGCTACTTGTCTTCCATATTCTTTATTAGCTATGTTATATTCTACATGACATTTATAATTATTTTTTCTTAAAAAATTAGTATATCTTTTCATAAGTTTATATTGAACTTTAACTTTATCGTATTCCTGTTTTTGACCTTTATTAATTATAGGTTTTTCACCTAATAAATTAATATATTGAGTAAAGGTTAATTGAGATAATTTATCACAGATAGTTTTATTAACTTTTTCAGAATTCATTTTTTCGCTTTTATATAAGATTAGAAAATTATTCTTAAATATTTTACGAAAAAAAATTAATTATTATATAATATTAGAATTAAACATTTATTTAAAAAAATTTAATCTTATATAATATATAAAAATGAATTTAGAAAGATTGAAAGAACTATTTAATAATTTTGTGGATATAGAGGATTTTAAACCATTCTATAAACTATTAGATAATATAAAATTAAAGTTTCCTAATTATGATCCTGTAGTAGTATTAATAAATTCAGAGGCTAAAAATTATCATATAGACGATAACAGGGTTTTTAATTGTATATGTGGTAAAGCTAAATTAAAACATGTATACGAAGTTTCCTATAATGAAGAAGAATATATATTAGGTTCTGAATGTATTAATTCATTAAAATTATTAAGTAATTTATATGATATTATACATTTATTAACTTCTGAAGAATTACAATCATTAAATAGAATGAATGGTCTATATAATGAATTAAAATTACTTTCTAAAAAAAAATGTATAAATTATAATTCTTGTTTAAAAAGAATTGATCTTAAAAAAAATTGTAAAAAAGATATCATGTATAAAACTTATTGTTCTAAATGTATTGTAGGAACAGATAAGGTAAAATGTAATTTATGTAATAATACAATCTCGTACATAGTAGGTAAAATTATATGTAAAGAATGTGAATTAAAAAAAAGAAATAAAAGTTATTGTTCTTCTTTAGGTTGTAAAGCTATAATAGATAATAAATATAAATATTGTTTTAATCATAAATATTTATATAAATTAGGTAAAAAAGAATGTTCCTATAAAGATTGTAAAAAATTAATTGAAAATAAATATAATTATTGTTATAATCATAATACAATTATGACACCTTTCGGAGGTTCATTTTGTTCTGTTTGTTCTTGATTACTTTTTTTATGATTACTAATAGAATTAGCTAATTGTTTATTTTTTTCTATTTTTTCTGCTTTTTTTTTGTGATAATATTCTCTTTGATATTTTCTCTTTTTTTCTTGATATTCAGCATATTTAACAGGATCAGATTTAATATTATTATAATACCTGTTAGAGGCTCTTCTAATATAAATAGGAGTTTTAGGTTTTTTTTCTTCAAATATTTCTGACATTTTAACTTTATATAATATAGAAAGATATTTTTTAAATCAGTTTTAGAACTTATTTTTTAAATCAATCTTTATATATTGTATATCGTCCTCTAAATCTTCTACCTTATTTATTAATAAATTTATTCTACCTTTAATAATACTTTGATTTTGTTTAATCTTATATATTTCAGTAATTATAATATCTAATTTTTCTTCAGTATTCATTTTTAGTATATATTAATAAAATAAAATATTGTTTAAATATATAAATGGTAAAAAGTGAGGAAATATTTGATAAAGACGACGATAAACCAGATAGTCCAGAACCGGAAAAACCTAAAAAACCTAAAAGAAAACTTACCGAAAAACAATTAGCAAATTTAGCAAAAGGAAGGGCAAAAATGGCAGAAAAGAGAAGACTTAAAAACACAGGATTAAAAGAAGAAAAAGAAAAAAAAAAGAAAGAAGAAAAACAAAAAAAAGAAATAGTTAAAGAAGAAAAAAAAGCAGTAAAAGATATTAAAAAAGAAAAGAAAGAACAGAAGGCTATTAGAAATAGATTATTAAGAGAACAAGCCAGAGAAGAAGAATATTTTAAAGAATTAAAAGCAAGAGAAATAGAAGAATTAAAAAATAATCAATTATCAGAATTTCAACAATTAAGAACACGATATTTATTAAATTGTAAAACTAGTAAAGAATACGCAGAATTAAAAGAACATTTAGATACAATAGACGAGGATATAGTTTTAGATAGAACTAAATTAAGAGGAGCATTATTAAACATGATATCTAAATATACAAAACCTAAACTCGTACATGATAAGAGAGAAAAAATAGAAGAACCTATAAAAGTTGAAGAAGATAATTTAAAAATAGATATAGACGTAAAAGGATTAAAAAAAAATTAAATTTCTTCTTATAATATAAATAATGACTTCCTCAGAAGATTTATCTATATATCCTCTAAAAATAGAAGACGATAAATTAGGAAGAGTAGAAAAAAATATATTACCAGATATTCCATTTTTATTATTACTAGTCGGGCGCGTAAAAACAGGTAAAACAATAATAATAAATAACTTAGCATTATCTCCTCGTTTTTATGGTGAGAACTTTGACGAAATAATAGTAATTAGTCCTACTATATATTCTGATCCTGTTAATAAATATTTAGTAGAAGAAGCTACTTTCGTATTTGAAACATATTCAGACGAATTAATAGAACAATTAATAGAAATAATAGAAAATGACGAAAGCGAAAATAAATTTTTATTAATCTTAGACGATATAGTAGGAAACGTTAAATTTAAAAGAAATACTTCTAAAATAGATAAATTAACAGAATTAGCAACAAAATATAGACATATAGGAAACGGAGAAAAAGAAGGAAAATTATCTATAATAATATCTACTCAGCAATTTAAATTTATAAGTCCTATTATGAGACTTAACGCTAGTGGATATATAATAGGCGGAGTTCAATCTCCAGCAGAATTAAAGGCTATGAGTGAAGAAATGTCAGTTTTTACTAAAGGAGATCCTAAAAAATTTTATAAGTTATGGAATAAAACTAAGAAGAACGATTACGACTTCTTATATTTATCGTTAAAAGATATGAAAGCCAGACGGAACTTTGGCGAGATTTTAAATACTGACACGGAAGACGAAGAGGTGGAGGAGGACGAAACTCCGAAATCCGAGCCGAAAAATGAAAAAAAAAGCTAACTCACAAATCAGTATATATTAAATGTTACATTTTGAATTTATTTTAATATATATTTATTTTTAAGAAAAAAATATTTTAAATAATTAAATAATTAATAATGTCTTATTTCAATCAGATTAACGGATTTATGGATAATATAGAACAAAATCAAAACGCTATAGAAGGTTTTAAAGATAGCGGATTTAATACACAAATAGGAGATTTACAGGATAAATACGCATTTATAAAACAAAAAGCATTAGAAGGAGTTCCAGATATAGCCGGAGACGTTTTAAATTATACTACTCAAGGGGTTCAAGCATTAAGCGGAACTTATTCTACTATAAGAGCATTAAAAAATTCTAAAATGGCAAAAAGTTTAGCAAAGAAAACAGGAGAACCAGAAAAAAGTCAAGAAAATACACCAGAAGACGTAGACGAAAACGGACTACCTAAATTAAGTGATTTAGAACAGAGACTAAATAGATTAAAAGGAAACGCCGAAGATATTTCAGATTTACCCGAAGCAGTTATAGACGAAAATTTAAAAGGTGGAGTATATGAGGATTTAGCAAGATCAGCAGTTCAAGGAAATATAGAGCCTAATTCAGCATATAATCAATTAAGAGCGCAAAGACAAGCAGAAGGAGGCGCACCAGAACCAGAACCTATACCTACACGTACAGGACCAGCAGAACCACTAGTTCCACGAGAAGTAGATCCAGTTACAGGAGCAGAAGTAAGACCACCTTCTCCACCTAAAACACGAGATTTAACAGACGCAGAAAGAGAGATAGGGGCGGACGGATTTACACCAGACGAAAGACAAGCTATAGAAACTGCTAATAACCCAGCAAAATTAGAAAGAAATTTACAAGAAGAACACGCCTTAGATACAGCACCACAACCTAAAGCACCAGCAGCAGAGGGACCATTTGAAGGTTTATTTCCTAAACCCCCTCAGCAATTGTCAGCAGGAGAAAAAGCAGCTCAATACGCTAAAACAACAGAAGAAGGAGGCGGACCAGGAGGAAGTAGTTTATTAGCAAAAGTAACACAACAAGGAGGAGACGATAAACCTTTAGCAAATCCAGAAAGTAACGGAGTATCTGTAGCTAATGAAGTAGAAGAAAGCGCCTCTACGGCTTCTAAATTAGGAGCGGCAGCAGATATAGCCGAAGGACCACTAGCATTAGCAGGAATGGTAGCAGGAGATATAAAAGGAAAAGGCGCACAGACTACCTCAGAAGCTATAAACGACGCAGTAGGAGTTAAACAAGCATATAATTTAGGAAGAAGAGGAAAAAGATTAATTGATAGAAATACAGGAGAAGCAGACGAAGCCTCTCAAGCACCTCATACCGGACCAGCAGAACCAGCAGCAGAACCAGATTACGCACCATTAGAAGAACCACCTTTAGACGTAGACGCAAGAATAGCACAGATAAGACAAGCAGCACAAGAAGCACAAAGTAAAATAGTAACTGACCCTACCAACCCAGCAGCAGCCCCAAAATTACAAGCACAAGAAACAGCAGAAGAGGAAACTTCTCCTATTAGATCAGCAGACGATACACCAGAAGTAGATAAAGCGAATATAGATCCGGCAGACGTAAAACCTGAACCAGAGGCAGAAGCACCAGAAGCAGATACAGAGGCAGTTTCAGACGCGGCAGATAGTATAACTAAAACAGTTACAGAAGATACTACTAAAGGTTTAGGACAAACTATTTTAGATACTTTCGGAGCCGATTCAGCAGGAGAATTAGCTTTAGATAGTCTCGGACCAATAGGTGAGATAGCGGGTGTATCGTTAATGTTAGGAGGTATCTTCCACGATATCTTCGGAAAGAAAGCACAAGAAAGAAAACAACAACAACAAGAACAACAGGCACAAAATCAAGAAAATTTAGCAGAAACTAATTTAAAATCAGCACAAGCCGCAGGAGGTGTAACTACAGGAGCTATAGATTTAACTTCTTTACATAATATAGCAGGTGCTAACGCTAGTGTAGGTATTATATAAATCATGTACGAGTATCTATTTTTTTTTTTCTATTTTTTCTTTTAAAAAGTTTTATTTTTAAAAAAAAATAAAATTATAATATATATTAAATATGAATATTAATCTATTAAGTCCTACAAAAAATGACAACGGATTTAACTATAATGTTAGATTTAGAGAAAATATAAAATTTAAAAAAAACGCTAAAGTATATCTTAATTACGCCACATTTTCTAGAGAAAGTGAAGTTACCTTTACTGAAGATCAGACTATAACTATTTCAGATTTACAATTATTACCGGAATTAGTTCCACAATCTCCAGCTTTCAGTAATAACGATTTATCTACTAAATCTATTACTATTCCTAGAATAAATCCTTTAACCGGTATAACAGGTTATACTTTTGATAATTTACAACAAGTTATAGAAGAAAGATTACAGGACTTATTATCAGGGCAAAATCAAGGTAAAATATATACAGCATTCGGAGAACATACAGCAGTAGATTTAGCAGAAAGAGACGTAGGTATAGGATTTTATATAGATAAAGACGAATTAGTAACTTTAAAACATTTCGTAGCCGACGTAACAAATAACAGACAAGGAGGACCAGGACCAGACGGAGAAGATTACGTTAAGACTTCCTCTAATGGTTCTAAGGCTAATCCTACCTATACGTACGGGTATGACAATTACGGATTATCAGATACTCATTTTTTTCACCCTTTCGTAGAATGTGGCGACGATCAATCTACTCAGAGTTTAGTATTTATAGAAGTTAATAAAAGTGTAGCCGATTTAACAGGAGCGGTAACTTTTGGATTATATTCCGAAGAATACGCAGCAAACGCAGGAGATAATAACGCCGATAGAACTACAGGTTCAACAGGAGTAACAGGAGCATCAGCAAATCCACAAGTTATAAACGCTAATACTAATTTATCTGTAGGAAATGTTAATTATTTAAAAGGAGCATTAGGAGCATTTTTAACTATAGAAATTACACCTCTTACCTTAAAGACAGACGATGGAGCAGGTAATACAGTAGATAGAGGAAGTAACGCAAATTCTACAATTATAAGAGTAGCTAAATCAGCAGTAGCTAATACTTCTTTAATTAATTCATGGACTACAATAAATACAAATATTAAAGGAATGAGACAATTAAGAAGATATAATAATACGGGTTTAGCTAATGGAGTTACAAGTAATCATATTAAATTATGTTTAAAAACTTATTATAGTAATGACGACGGAAATTTACATACAACAAATAGAAGATTATATTTTCAGTTAATTAATCAAACTAACGGAGGATCTATAAATAATCCTGGTAATATCATGTATGATAGTAAAACTCATGGAGTTCAATTTCCTATGGCATTTTTTAATGGAGCAGCTATAGCAGGGTCTAACGCTAAGAAAACTGATCTAATCAATAGTAGAATACCTTTTAATATTATAGCCTCAGCACAATCACAAAACGAAGGATTTACAAATATACAATATTCAGAATTTGATAAATCAGAAGGAACTTCTGCTAACCCTCTAAGTATTATTATGAATTATAAATTAAATTATTCAGCAGAATTAGCAAGATATATAGGAGCTAATAACTCTCCTAATTTATATCCTAATACGTGTGAAATGAAAGCAGAATATATACATATTCAAAATTTTAAATTAGATTGGTTAAACGATAGTTATTCTATTTTAATTAAGAATTTACCTATTAGAAATTTTAAGAATAAAGGAACTGAAAGTAACGGAGGGTTTGG
>Ga0187219_1001407_pt1 | contig 11580 bp, 13 predicted proteins | sample 13SPOviralmetaG_FD_130162 | JGI IMG/M metagenome (GOLD analysis project Ga0187219, IMG submission 130162) | Marine viral communities from the oligotrophic San Pedro Time Series (SPOT) site, San Pedro Channel, CA, USA - 13 SPOT_SRF_2010-07-21... | ecosystem: Environmental > Aquatic > Marine >... | reverse complement strand
TCCTAAGAACGAGTATGCAGCTTGTAAACCATATTCGTTAAGTTCACTGCCGTGGATTGGATTGTTGTTTGCGTCAATTTGGAAAATTGGGTCGCCAAATGTTTCTGCTAGGTCACGTTGTGAAGTCATTAAGTAAGGTTTACCAGCGTTCTGTGCTAGTGTTCCTTGTGCTGTGCCCGAGCCCGAAGCATTTGTTTTATCCTGTGCCGTTGCACAAAAAATTACTGGTACTGTACCTGGTTCAGCGGGTGTGTAAAAACTTTCATCTACTACGCTAACCTGTACACCTGGTGATACTAATGCCATTCTATTTCTCCTATCTGGATTGGGTATTCTGTTACATGTATTTACCATTTAGTTTAGAAAAGGTTGCTATAACGCCTATGAAAAAGGGGCCAAAAAGGTGAGCTAAATACAATATGAGACCTTTATGCACTTGTGGACAACGTCCTGCCGCAATAAACTATAAAAAAGAAGGTAGAACTTACTATCGTAAGCTCTGTGAACGTTGTTTACGTAACGGTCAAGGTAACGGCATACCAAAATGGAAACAAGCAGGGTACAAGAAAAAGAGTCAGTGTGAGAAGTGCGGATTTAAATCTAATCATCCTGAACAGTTTAATGTATTCCATATTGATGGAGATTTAAAAAACTGTCGTCCTAGTAACTTAAAAACTATATGTGCTAATTGTCAACGTGTAATTCAAAAGACAGGTGTTAAGTGGAGACAGGGAGACTTAGTCCCTGATTTTTAAAAATAGTGCGTACAAGTGTATCAACGTTTTTTCGTAGTCTATCTTTGTCGCCATTGTTGTCAATTGTGTAATTACACATCCATTGTTCAATACTCATTGAACTAGGGTCTTCGCTTTCTAAGTGATCGCTTCTATCTACCCAAATTGCATAATTGAATATTTCTTCATTTTGCATAGCAAAAAATTCACGCTTGTTACGTAGTCCACAATAAATGTCGTGTTTGTCAAATAAGTTACGACCTAATCGTGCTAGATCATCTTTACAGTAATCATGTATCATGTTATACCATTCTGTACGATGATTGTGTCTATCTATGTAACACTGTTCTTCGTCAGCATACCCATACTTGTCTTTTAGATCATTAAAGATAAAAAGTTCTGAACAAAATTTACTTGATGATTGAAATGTATAACCATATGCTTCTAACATTTCGCATACAGTATCTTTACCATGACGACCATGGCCTACTACTAATAGTTTGGGTAACACGACGGCTTTGACTCCTTATTGAATATACTGTTAGTATATACTATATAGGTATATGTGTCAACCTTAATCGTACCCTAAATTAGCAACTGTTTCCATTTCTTCAGCTAATATTTCAGCTTCACGAGCCTTGTATGCGGCTTCAAAACCTACAGCACCATATTCCATTCTCTCGTTATTACCCCAAAGTCTTTTGAAATATGAATCGTAAGTTTTTTCAACTGCTTCATCGCTCCAGGATCTATCAATAAGTTTACCTTTGATTAACCAGTTAAGTCGGTTGGCTTCTTTACGTACAAATGGACTGCACATGATGGTACCTCCTTGTTATATTGTATTTACAAGGAACTAAAATCGTTAGCGTTAACTTCGGGGGTTTTTAACCTATTGTAAATCCGTAGCCAGTGCCACCTGCTACTGACAATGCAACATCAGCTTCTAACTTTTCAATTTCTTGCATTGCTTCATTTTTAAGTGAATCACCATTAAGTGTTGAACCGCCTTGTGGGCCTGCTATTGTAGCAAACTTACTACGTGCTTCGCCTAACATATACTTACAACTAGCAAGAGTATAATCTTTAATCCATTGACTTGCTAAGTAATCACTTAGTAATTCTTCGTCTGGACGATAGTTGTATGCATATAGCATTAATGTTTCTTCTGTTCTCGGACGTTGTAGTAATGTTAATTGTTTGCTAGTATTGTTCCATTTAAATTCAATAAAAGATCCAAACATTCTTCCTACAAGTTCTTGGTATTGACTAAACATATCATATGTTGCTAGGCCGCCAATGTTTGAGCTTGATAGTAAATAGGTATTTGTGTATGCTAAGTTGAATGGTTCAAAGTTTGTTCCGCCATCACCGCCGCCGCTTCGTGATCCAATTGACCTACGGAATATTTGACGCACTTCCATTACTTCATTTGGTAAAGTGTATGTGTTTTCATCTGCAAGCGTTGGCATAAACAAATAACTTTCTTCAACTGAATTATCGCTACGTTGTCTAAACTTAGACAATGCTTTAGACAATGCTGTCTGATAGTGTACTGGATCGAGTTCGACATCGATCATTCCTCCTCCGAGCATTGCGTTTACGTAATCAAATACACTTTGTTTTTTAGTTGCTAAGTCTGCCATAATGTTATATTCTCCGTACTTGTATTTATCGATAAATATGTATATGCCGAGATTAAGTTTATACAAACCAAATAAGAGTAAAGACTACGAATTTTTAGACAATATTATTCGAGAGCAATTCACTGTAGGTGGTACTGATATACACATACACAAGTATGTTGGTACTGATGACGGAGAAACAGCCAAGGATCATACTCAAATACAAGATATGATGTTTCTAGAAAATAGAGACAGGAAATATGACCCAGACATTTACACAACTAGAGGAATTTATAGTGTACAAGATATTGACTTTGATCTAAGTCAATTTGGATTGTTTTTAAGTAACGATACAATATTTTTATCTATACATATAAACAGTAGTGTAAAAACACTTGGCAGAAAAATAATGAGTGGCGATGTTATTGAATTTCCGCACTTAAAAGACGAGTACGCAGAAAATGATTTTAATGTAGCACTTAAAAGATACTATGTTGTAGAAGATGTAAATCGTTCAGCAGAAGGATTTTCACAAACATGGTATCCGCATTTATATCGTGTAAAGTTAAAACAAATATACGATGGTCAAGAATACAAAGATATATTAGATCTTCCAGCAGAAGAAGGTCAGGATACTTCACTTAGAGATTTGCTTTCTACATATGAAAAAGAAATGCAAATTAACAATGCTGTTGTAAGCGAAGCAACTGAAGAATTACAACAAAGTGGTTATGATACTACTAGTTACTTTACATTAAACACAGACGAAGATGGAGAGACTGAACTAAGTAGTACTACAGATGCTGACGGACATAGAGAAATGGCTCCACCGGATAGACCAGGATACAACGGCTATCTAGTTGGAACAGCATTACCGCCAAATGGCGAAACTGTTTTTGGACACGGCATAAGTTTTCCTAGTGATGCACAAGCAAATGATTATTTTTTAAGAACTGATTTTATGCCTAATAGATTATTTAAATATGTAAACGGCCGCTGGAACAAAGTACAAGATGTACAACGTGCAGACTTATATGGTAGCGATACAACTAATAACCAAAAAGGTTCATTTATTAATAATGATAGTGCAAGTACTACTGTAGCAGGCGAAACATTCAAAGAGAAACAAGGTCTTTCACAAGCACTTAGACCTAAGGCAGATAATTAATGCAACATTTTTACGATAAACAAATACGAAGATATCTTACACAGATGATCCGCATGTTTAGTAACTTTTCATATGCTGACGGAAAGGGTGCTTTAGTAACTGTACCTGTTAGCTACGGAGATCTTACACGCCAAGTTGCAAACATTATTAGAGAAAACAGTGAAAACAAAATGCCTAGTGCTCCACGCATGAGTGTGTATGTTACTGGATTAGAAATGGACACATCACGTTTAAGCGATAGCAGTTATGTTAACAAACTTAATATTAGAGAACGTGCTGTAGATGAAAACGGTGTTGAGTACTTAAAAAAGGAAGGCAAAAACTATACAGTAGAACGTTTAATGCCTACACCTTATAACCTTACAGTTAATGTGGATATTTGGTCAAGTAATACAGATCAAAAATTACAAATTATGGAACAGATATTAATGCTGTTCAATCCAAGTTTAGAAATACAAACTACAGACAACTACATTGACTGGACTAGTTTAAGTGTAGTTAATTTAGAGAATGTAACTTGGAGTTCAAGAACTATTCCGTCAGGTACTGAAAGCGAAATTGATATTGCTTCAATGACATTTAAAACACCTATCTATATTAGTCCTCCAGCTAAAGTTAAAAAGTTAGGTGTTATACAAAATATTATTACAGCAATGTTTAATGATACTGGATTAGAAATTAATATAGACGATAGTGCATATGCACAGAGTATGGTTAAAGACTCTCCAGTAAATGCAGAACAAAAGGCTATACCTAATAAAGTACCTGGCAAACGCGAGTCACTTACTAGCGAAACTACATTAGTTACTACTAGTCATAATAATTATGATCTAATCTTTATGAACGATGGAGTTGGTGGACATTACGCACAGTTACTAGGAAAAGGCTTAGGCGACGAAAGCTGGGTAGGTTACATAAAAGCAATACCACAGTTATTTCAACCAGGTATTACTGAACTACGATTACAACGTTCAAACGGATATGAAATAGTAGGCACAGTTACATTAAACCCCGGCAATGAATCAATACTAAGTGTAAATATTGACGCTGACACATTGCCAGATGACACTGTTATTAATGGTGCAACAGGTATTGACGCTATTATTGATCCTGTAAAAGGAAATCCTCAGTTACTGCCGAATACTAATCCTAGAATACTATTACTAGGAAATATTGGACATGTACATAGAGGACAGTTTACTACAGATACTAAGATACTACAATACGATACTAATTATCCTTATAGCGATGTTGCAGATGCAAAAGTATTTGTTAATAATATTCCTGTAAATGCTACACACTATACTGTAGATTCAACAGCTGAAACATATCAAATACGATTTAATGATTTCTTAAATATTAATGATGTAGTTGAGTACGAATTGTACTTAGACGAAGACGGTCCTGATGCCTGGAAAAATGCAGACGGAACAGACTTTGCTGCTAGTATAAATGATATTGTAGAATGGGATGGCAATAAGTGGTCAAGAATACTTAAAGCCAATGAACAAAAAGACGAAGTGTTTGTTACTAATTTAACTACTAGAAAACAATACAAATGGACAGGCGAAGAATGGATTCTTTCGTTCGAAGGCGAGTATCCAGATGGCACATGGAGACTTGCATACTAATGTAAATATTAGTATGAGTAATATTGTTTGTAGTGGTGCATTATTTTATAGTCTAAGCACCCAAAGATTTTTATTTTTACACCGATCAAACGGAAAACGTAGCAATGCTGTTTGGGGCCTTGTGGGCGGAACTAACGAAGGTGCAGAAACACCTTGGGAAGGATTGCGTCGAGAAATAGATGAAGAAATTGGCAAAGTAACAATTAAGAAAACTATTCCTTTAGAAACATTTGTATCTAACGATACTAAATTTAAATTCCATACATACTTGTGTTTAGTAGATGAAGAATTTCTTCCTACATTAAACAAAGAACACGACGGCTATGCTTGGTGTAGTTTTAGTAAATGGCCTAAGCCATTACACTACGGACTACAAAATACTCTAAACAAAAAAGTTAATTTAAAGAAATTAGAAACTGTATTTGAAGTAATTAATTTACTTGACTAATACTGTATTGTAGCGTATAATAGTAATATGAAAGTCATAGTTTTAGGCGACATAATAATTGATCAATATGTATACGGGACATCAACGAGATTAAGTCCTGAAGCACCTGTGCCTGTAGTTACTCAACAATCAGTTAAAGAAACTTTAGGTGGTGCTGGACTTGTGTACAATAACCTAACTAGCTTAGGCGTAGATGTAGATCTGTTTGAATACTCGCATCCAAAAAGTACAAAGACTAGAGTTATATGTGACGGCCATTATATAACACGTATTGACAGCGATGTCATTATGGAAGGTAATGATACAATTGGTCTTATAAATGAGATTGATTTTACACAGTATGATTATGCACTTTTAATAGATTATGATAAAGGACTTCTTGGACAATCAGTAGAAGTAATTCAGCATATTAATAATACTTCTAACTGTAAAATTATTGTAGATCCAAAAAGAGCCGCACATGACTATAAAGGTGCCTGGCTAGTAAAACCAAACGGAAATGAATATAGCAAGTTTGGATTTAATAACTGGAAGGGTAATATTATTACAACTAATGCTAACGAAAGTGTTAGTGCTAGAATGCGTGATGCTTTTGGAGATCAAGAATTTACTGTTCCTGTAGAAAATGTTGAGGTATCAGATGTTACTGGTGCTGGTGATTGTTTTATGGCTGCATTTGTTTATGGTCTTACAAAAGGATATGACTTTCAGCGTTGTTTAGAATTAGCTGTAAAGGGATCTACTGAATCAGTAAAACATGTAGGTACATATATACTTACAGAAGACGACCTAAATAAGAAAGTAATCTTTACTAATGGTTGTTTTGATATACTACATAAAGGGCACCTTACGTTGCTAAAAGAAGCCCGTACACTAGGTGATAAACTAATAGTAGGACTTAATAGCGATGCCAGTGTAAAACGCTTAAAAGGCGATCTAAGACCCGTTAACAACATTGATACACGTCGAGAACAATTAGAACTTATACCTTATGTTGATGAAGTTATTGTATTTGAAGAAGACACTCCATACGAGTTAATTCAACAAATAGAACCTGATCTTATTGTTAAAGGCGGAGATTATACTGTAGAAGAAATAGTTGGCCACGACTTAGCACCAGTACACATAATACCTACTGTAGAAGGTCACAGCACAACTGATATAATAGAAGCAAGTAATGAAAATATTAATAACAGGGCATGAAGGATTCGTTGGTAAAAACTTAGCACCGTTTCTTGATAAAGAAAACGAGCTATTTGGTTACGAATGGAACCCCGAATCTTTACCAGATGTAAGTGGTTATGATTGGGTAATACACTTAGGTGCAATTAGTTCAACTACTGAGCGTGATGTAGATAAGGTTATGTTACAAAACTATGAATTTTCAAAATGGTTATTTAATCAATGCAATCTTAATGGCGTAAACTTCCAATATGCTAGTAGTGCTAGTGTATATGGTACTAACACTGACTTTAATGAAGATGCTCCAAAACAACCGCAAAGTTATTATGCAACAAGTAAGTATCTATTCGATCGTTGGGTAATGCAACAAGAACATAAAATTATTGTACAAGGTTTTAGATACTTTAATGTATATGGTCAATTTGAAGATCACAAAGGCGATCAAGCAAGTCCAATAACTAAATTTTTTAAGCAGGCAAAGACTGGTACTATTACGTTATTTGAAAACAGTGATAATTATAAACGTGATTTTATATATGTAGGTGATTGTTGTAACATACATCGCTACATGCTAACAACAACAGAAGCAGGCATATTTAATATTGGTACTGGTGTTGCAACAAGTTTTCAAACTATTGCTGAACTAGTAGCTAAAAGATTTAATGCTGATATCAAATACATTCCGATGCCCGAAGCACTTAAAGGACAGTATCAAGAATACACATGTGCAGACATAAAAAAATTAAGTAACATAGTAAACATAAACTTTACAACTCCAAAGGAATTTATAAATGGATAATAAAACAGAACCTACAAGATTAAGTGGTGCAGTACAAAAAGGATGGGGATACGAACTTATCTGGGCTACTACTAATGATTACTGTGGTAAAATTATGTTCTTTAACAAAAACGGTAATAAAACAAGTATGCACTTTCATAAAGAAAAAGACGAAACTTGGTTTGTAAATAGTGGAAAATTTAAAGTACGCTATATTGATACTAAAGACTCAATGCTATATGAAAAAGAACTTAATGAAGGTGATGTATGGCATAACCCTCCATTAATGCCGCATCAGTTAGTAGCAATGGCAGACGAATCAAGCATTACCGAAGTAAGTACAGCTGATAGTGTAGAAGATAACTTCCGCATTGGTCCTGGTGATAGTCAAGTATCAACAAATGAGTGATTATAAAATTTCTTGGTCTGATACACACGACGATGTGCCAGAAACAAAAACAGTGCCAGCATATGATAACACTAACATTGCACCTAGGTGTGTTATTGGTTTAGATAGAGATGGTGTTATTAATGTTGATAGAGGCACTTACACATATCGCCCAGAAGACTTTGAACCTATTGAAGGTAGCCTACATGCTATTACAAAGCTACGATACTTAGGTCATAAAATTGTTGTGATTACAAATCAAGGTGGAATTTCAAAAGGATTGTATACTTCAGATGACGTTGAAGCTGTTCACAATCATATGTTTGATCTTTTAGCACAAGCAGGATGTCCAACTATTGATGCATTATTTTATAGCGAAAGTAGTTTGCGCAGCGACATGTATGCAAAGCCCAATACTGGTATGTTTAAACGATGTGAGAACGAAGTTAAACATATTAAATTTAAACAAGGATACTATGTTGGTGATAAAATATCTGATCTTAAAGCAGCATTTAAAATGGGTGCAAGACCTGTACTAGTACGCACAGGTTACGGCGAACAAACTATTAAAGAACTTAATAAATTTACTAATCAAAAGATAAAGAAAAAAACTATTGTATTTGACGATCTTTTATCGTTCGCTAATTGGTTAGAATCTAAGTATGTGTAACGCCAGTTTCTAATACTATATTAAATGACAAACTGATACGATGATTATCAGTTTTGTTTTCATTTACACCATGATCTAAAAAGCCAGGCCACATTACTATTCTTCCTTCTTCAGGTTGAAATTGTTGTTCGTGGGCAAACGATGCTCCAATTGGGTTACACTTCAATGCTTTATTAGCATTTCTAAAAACTATATTGCCATCTTGGCCGTTAGTTTTAACCCAGTATACTCCACTAATATGACTAACGCCGTGGTCGTGTATATGAGAATACAATCCTGTAGTAGTTAGTGTTAGCCAAGATGACATAATTGCAGGACGATAACGTTCACCTACATTCATATGTTGCATATAGTTTCCACAATGATGTAAAATAGACTGTTTTATATGTACCATCTTTTCAGTCTCTATTAGACAATTGCTAAAATCACCTTTATTAGATAATTGTTGTTCACTAGACTGCCAGGATGGATTTTGTCCCCAGGCATCTTCTTTGTATAATTTATCAACTACACGATTAGCATCGTATTGTGCATGTTCAAGTTCACCATCTTCTAGCTTATGTGTATATAATGGTGTTTCAAATAATGGAAGTATTTGACCTTCTATTTTAGGCTCTAGCATTGTGTTCAACCTTTACTAACATCTGTGTTTTAGGAAAATATATATAATTAATTCCTGAATTATATAATGTACGCATTGCATCATCTATTGTTTCGACTAATGGTTCGCCACCTAAATTAAATGATGTATTAAACAATGCTGGTACACCTGTTTGTGATTTAAACTCATTGATTAAGTTATACCAATGTTCATTTTGTTCTTTAGTAACAGTTTGAATACGGCATGTACCGTCTACATGAATAACAGCTGGTATCTTTTCTTGAACGCCTGGCTGACAATTTACAGCATACATCATACTAGGCGAATCTTCCATGCCGCGCAGATCAAACCAATCATGTACATCTTCTTGTAGTACTGATGCAGCAAAAGGTCTAAAGTATTCTCTTTTCTTAATTAAATTAACAAAGTCTTTACCGTCTGGCATTGTAGCATCAAACATTAGACTTCTATTACCTAATGCTCTAGGTCCATTTTCACAGCGTTCTTGGTAAAGTGCTACAATGTTTTTGTTTCTAATAGTATCAATGACTTGTTTATAATCAACGTTATACTCTACAATACCATTATACCTAGTAGCACATTCTACAATTTCTTCTTCTGTAATACTTTGTATAGGACCTAAAAATAAGTTTTCGTTTTTAGGTCTAACTCTGTCATCCTGTGTGAGCAAATGGTAATGATATAATGCGGCTCCCATTGCTGTACCTGCATCAGTTGAAATAGGTTCAACATATAATTTAACATCCGCTGGCAAATGCTTTAGATAAAAATAGTTTGCTACACAGTTAAGTCCGTAGCCTCCACTTATTACTATATTTTTATTACCTGTTTTTTCAATCGTCTTTAATATTAAATCAAGTACTAGTTGCTGAGATTCTGTTTGCACATTATATGCCATATTTCTTCTTGACTGTAATAATGTTAAATCTTCACTATTAAGCAAGTCTTCAATTCGTTGAATTTCTTCGTCTGAAGTATTGTCGTCTATATTTGATAAAAGCTCATTAGGATCTTGTACTCGATCACATAACTCTGGATATAGTGCATCATTTACTTTAGCACCATTTGGATATGTAGGCATTATGACATCTCTATTTCCACTAATACTGTCATAAATTTTTGGTGCTTTATTTGGCTCACCATAAGGAAATAATCCCATAGTCTTTCCTGCTTCGATACTATGCCAACCACAAAACTGTGTAACAGCTTCATATGCTTTAACTATACCAGCCTTGTCATCTACTAATACTTCTATACCTTCATTGTGGTGTTCAGTTAACCAAGGTCCATTACCACCAAAGTGTTTATATAATTCAACAAAGTTATTTGGGTATGATGCATGATATGCACTTTCAACTTCCCACATTGTTTGTCCGTCATGTCTAGTAGCATATGTACCAGCGCCGTCAACAATGATAACATTTGCAGTTTCAAATCCACTTCTATAAAATGCACAAGCCGCATGACTTCTATGATGTTGTTGCCAGTATTCAACAACTTGAGGATGATTCTTAGAAGGATGTCCGCCTTCAATCAGTCCTATCTTTCTTGCTAATGAAGTATACGGATCTTCTGCTGTGTAGTCTGTAATGTTTTCATCAGCATGTGTATGTGATATAACTAAGAAATCAATCTTGTCAGTATACTCTAAAATTTTAATAATACTAGCAAAAGGAGTTCCGTCATATTTTGCTCTAGTAAGGCGTTCTTCCTCAATTGCAAATACTATCTCGCCATCTTTAAGAAGACACACACCTGCATTATGTCCTCGAGCAATACCTGCTATATAACCTGTTTGTGTTGACATATATTTTCCTTTAAGAAGTAGTCTTCTTAGTTCCTAATTTAGCTTTAACGTTGCTTATTATCTTATTAATAGTTTTATCGTCTAACTTCATTAAATATTCGTTATTCTTTTCGATCCTAATATCGTAAGTCATACGTATTGGAGAATAAATTTTTCTTCCAACGCCATTGTCAATAATCTCTAAAGTACTGCCGCTAGTGTAAGATGTATTTTCTGGAAAAGTACTACCAATAACAACAGTGCCTGGTTTTTCAATTGCGTGTGCAATATGTTGTCCTACACTATCACACCCTATGAAATAATCTGCAGCATGAATAATTGCTGCCCATTGTAGTAAAGTAATTTCTTCTGGAACAATAACTCCCTTTGGTAAGCCAGGTATCTTAATTTCTCCCATCACTATAACAGCATAGTCTTTATTTAATTCTTCAACTATTTGTATAATATCTTCAGTTTCGAATGATCTGCCGCTTTCGTCTATTATATAGTTGCCTTCTGCTTTTGCTGTAGATCCAAAAGGTTGAAAT
>Ga0187219_1001403_pt1 | contig 11592 bp, 17 predicted proteins | sample 13SPOviralmetaG_FD_130162 | JGI IMG/M metagenome (GOLD analysis project Ga0187219, IMG submission 130162) | Marine viral communities from the oligotrophic San Pedro Time Series (SPOT) site, San Pedro Channel, CA, USA - 13 SPOT_SRF_2010-07-21... | ecosystem: Environmental > Aquatic > Marine >... | reverse complement strand
TGATGAGATAGGCCGAAAGGATGGCCTGCGTATCTACTGCACAGAATTGGGTGATGGAATTCAAAGCTGAGTGGGCAGAGCTTGAGGAGCTCATGCGCGACACCGAGAAGCTCAGCCGGCTGTATGGCAGCAAGGTGGCTAAGGTGCGAGAGCTGAATGTAAAGGCAGCCAAAGCTGGGGTGGATGCATACAAAAGCGCTGTGCAAGTAGGCGGCAAGGTTAGGGTACGCAGAAAAGGCCCGAGCTCGGCGCGGTACCAGGGCGGCAAGAAGGGACCAGCTCAGGACATCATGCCGGGCACCCTTAAGCGCAGCATTAAAGTGATCAAGCCGAGAGATGGCAGCAACGTATGGCTAGGACCAAAGAGCACCGCAACCTTTAAGCGGGGAGCCTTTAGGCAGACCAACAGAACAGATGCCTGGTTTGCTGAAATTGTAGACAAGGGGCGCAATAGGTTTGGGCCGGGCAAAAACAGAGGCTTTGGAGATAAGGCGATAGAGAGAGCGGGTAAGAAGATTCTCCCACAGCTAAAGAAGGGTCACACTAGATTTATCCAAAAGCATTGGTAAGATGGAAACAGGCAAAGCGATTTACTCAATTCTCACAGGCGCAAGCCTCAGCGGTGGAGCCACTGTACACCCAGAGGTAGCGCCACCGAACACAGATTTTCCTTTTGTGGTCTACAGCATTCAGAACATCCAGCCCACGAACCAGAAGGACAGCACCAGCACCATGGACGACAGCACCCTAGAGGTGTACACCATGAGCCAGAACTATGGCCAATGCATGACGGTGAGCGCAGAGTGCAGGGCGGCACTGGATCGCAACGCTGGCACCTTTGGCGGGGTGGAGGTTCAGAGCATCCAGTTTGAGACTGGGGAGATAGCCTACGACTCAGCGCAAGAATGCTACTATGTGGAGCAGTCTTACAGCGTGCGGGTTTTGCGCGTAGGCAGTGCGCCAGCTGCTACCCTGCTGCCTCTAAATGCATCGAGCTTGCAGATCCAGGAGACAGACGGCACGCCCCAGGCGTATTGCACTTCGCTGAAGTTCCCGGCTGGCACTTTGACTATAGACCAAAGCGGTGGCGCGGGTGCGGGCATTGCCAATTACGTCCCTGTGTGGGAATACTCAAGCTTCTCGCCTGACCCCACCAAGCTACAGGGTGGAGCTTCAGCCCTAGACTTCAGCAGCCAGACACCGCAGCAGCTGCCTTTTACAGTATCGCAGCAAACAACTGGCACCCACATAACAGCGAACACGGGCGGCATGATCAGCAGCAGCGTAGATGGGTGGCATAGGTTTACGTGCTTTATCAATTTTACAAGCGACACCCACGGCCACAGCCCTCACTTCTACTTTCTGATTGAGACCAGCAAACAGATTGGCGAGGCTGGGGCTATGATACCAGCCCAGCACCAGGTAGATCACCAGCCCGCACAGCTCATGCGCGTGCTGTACTTGGAAGCAGGCCAGCGGGTGGCTGTGATGGCCTACGATGAGAGCAATAAAAGTGGCAGCATCTATGTAGAAACCGCTTACCTAGAGGTGGAGCGCATTGCGTAATTGCCTATCTTGCAGACAGATGGAACTGATTACAAACAACTGGGCATTTGTGCTTCTGGCTTTGCTGGCAGCCGCCGATGCTATCGTGTCTCTGACACCAAGCAAAAAAGACGACCAGATCGTAGGCTACCTGCGTGTGATCATTCAGACCATCTCAGGAAAGAAAAAGAAATAAGATGGCAGTACTTAACGGAACAGCATTCAAGATCGCGACAATTGCAGGGACAGCCGTAGCTGAGGAAACAGAGGTTAGCTTCAGCTTCAGCCAAAGCACGCGCGAGGTAGTCACCAAAGACAGCAACGGCCTGCGCACGGTTCTGCCAGGCGTCACCAGCTGCAGCGGATCCTTTAGCGCGTTGCTTGATGGCGACGATTACGCAGATTGGCAAACGATCGCCGCCACCATGACAGCAGCTAGCGCACGCACAGCCGCTGCCTTTGTCGTTGGGCCTACAGGCTTTCAGATCAATGCAAACGGCGTACTCACTGAGCTGTCTTTCTCAGGAGCTACTGAGGAGAATGTAACTGTGAGCGGCAGCTTTGAGTTGAACGTAGACAGCGACCTCACCCAGGCATGATCATGACCCTAGGCGGGGAGCAGTTCCCACTGCGGGCCACCATGCTGGCAATTGAGGAAGCCCAACAGAAGGAAGGCATCAAGCTCCATGAGCTGGAGGGGTTGGTTGACACCAGCAAAATGCTTTACTACTTCGCTAAGCACGGAGCCCGAGCCGAGGGCGAGAAGTTCACGCTAACGCCTAAGGCCTGGCTGGACATGATCGACCTTAAAGACGTTACCTATCTCACCACTGTGCTGAACAGCTTGATGGGTGGAGATGACAGCGCAGAGGCTGAAGGGAAAAAAAAAGGGAAGCCATAAGCCGCTGACCTTTGAAGATATGATGCAGATAGGGCTGGGCGTGTTACGTTACAGCCCTTCTGTTTTTTATGAGCTGACACTGCAGCAGCTAATGGCAGCCATGAAGGGAGCAGCCGAAGCTGAGGAGAGGGCCTACCAGCAGCAATGGACGCAAACCAGGTGGCTGGCCAGCCTACTGCTGCAGCCACACAGCAAGAAGGGTATCAAGCCCAGCGATCTGTGCACCTTCCCCTGGGAGCAGAAAGCTGGCAAGGAGGTAAGCAAAGAAGAGGGCAACAAGATGCAGCTGCAAGCACTGCAGAAATACTTTAAGAATGGCACAGCGTAAACTAACCCTGAACATAGGCGCCAACACCCAAGGCTTGAACAAGGCCCTGGGCAAGATGCGCAAGGATGTGCGCGCAGCTACTGGCAACATCACAGCCAGCATGCAGCAGGCAGGGCGCAACATGACCATGGCCCTCACCGCACCACTAGGGATCATGGCAGCCCAAAGCATGCGGGCCTTTAATGAGCAAGCCAAAGCCATTGCACAGGTAGAAGCTGGCCTAAAGTCTACAGGCAATGCTGTGGGCTTTACGTCTAAGCAGCTTCAGCAGATGGCCAGCGATCTGCAGAACAAAACCATCTTCGGAGATGAGGAGATTCTAAAGGGTGCCACAGCCCAGCTGCTGACCTTTACCAATATTGCAGGCGACAACTTTGCACGCACTCAGGCTGTGGCTTTGGATTTGGCTACTCGGCTCGATGGAGACTTGAAGAGTGCCAGCATCCAGTTGGGTAAGGCGCTGAATGATCCAGTGGCAAACCTCACAGCCTTGAGCCGGGCAGGTATCCAGTTCAGCGATGACCAGAAAGAGGTGATTAAGTCACTGGCTGAGACCGGGCAACTGGCAGAAGCTCAGACCATCATTCTCGATGAGCTGGAGAAGCAGTACGGAGGCAGCGCCGAGGCAGCAGCTAAGGCTGGGCTGGGTCCGTTCAAGCAACTGCAGAACACTATAGGCGACATCTCCGAGGAGTTCGGGCGGCTGATCAATGAGTTCCTGGTACCTATTATTCCGAAGATCCAGAGCCTAGCCAAAAGCTTTGCGAATCTGAACGACAGACAGAAGAAGGTGCTGCTAACTGTAGGCGCTATTGCAGCAGCCGCTGGCCCCATCGTGCTCTTTGCTTCTGCCTTGTTTAAGGCCCGCATAGCTATGGCCGCTCTGAACATGGTGATGGCAGCCAACCCCATTGGCGCAGTGGTGGCTGGCACTATGCTATTGGTTGGGGCTTTGGCTACACTGAAGGCCAGCCAAAAGACAACGCGCGAGGAGACGGAGAAGTTTATTATCCGCACCCAGGAGCTAGATAAAGAGCAGCAGATTCTAGCACTGAACACTAAGCGCCGAGCTTTAGAGACAGAGCTGGCCCAGCTGAAGACAGCCAAAGCAGCAGAGGAAGCAGCCACACAGGTAGGGGCTTTGGGCGATAAGTTTGAGAAGAACATAGCCCGCAACAACGTTGGCCGGTTCAATGATCAGATTACAGACGTAGGCGAAGCCATCATTGAGCTAAAGAAGGCCACAGCAGATGCCATGTTTGGCGGTGGGGCTGCTACGCTGTCAGAGATTACAGGCAGCACAGAAGAAGACACACAGCAGGTGCAGAATAGCACCGCAGCCCTAGACCAAAAGACAGAAGCCATAAAGCGCATGCAGGCGGCTATGAAGGCAGGCGAAAAGCTAGGGCTAGACCCTAACCAGCTGAACGTGGGCGGGCTGCTTGGGGCATTGGGTGAGGGTGCGGGCGATGGCACGTCGGGTGTCTTTGCTTCGCAGTTCATCCTATCAGATGAGCAGATAGCTGCAGCAGATGCTGGGGTAACGGCCACGCTGAAAAATGCAGATGACAGGCTGGAGGAGTTCAATAAAAGCATGCTGGCCTTTGGCCAAAGCCTAGCAGGTGGCATTCAGAATGTATTCAACCAGCTGGCCCAGGGCGGGCAGAGCTTCGGGCAGATTATGGGCGACATCCTAAAGCAGCTGCTTGTTAAGCTGGCCAGTATGGTGGCCGCCTTTGCTGTGCTTACTGTGCTCACAGGTGGCAGCGTTGGCACCCTAGGCTCATTCCTAAAGGGGGGCTTTGGCATACCAGGCGCCACACCCATGGCCGACGGCGGAATCGTGAGCGGGCCCAGCCACATTCTTGCGGGCGAGTACCCCGGCGCCAAATCCAACCCGGAGGTCATTGCGCCCCTGAGCAAATTAAAAGGCATGATGGGTGGCGGCAACCTATCAGCTAGAGTGAGCGGCAGGGATCTGCTGTTCACTGGCAACAGAGACAAGAACCACGCACGCAGGCAGTACACCAGTACCTTAATCTAATGGCACTCAGATTCTACAGCGAGTTTAGCACAGAGCGCGGCAACACATGGCGCGTGAATGTGATAGATACAGACTTCAGCGGGACAGCAGAAGAGTTCAGCTGTGCAGCCCCTGGCTTTGTGCTCTCCTACTTTGGCGGTGAGGATGTGTTCAGCCCATTGATGCCTAGCACCTGCACGGTGCACATGATGGTGCAGACAGCCGCCCAGCAAACCCTGATCAATGAGCTGGCAGATTTCGCAGAGGGCAAGTACATTATTGAGGTGCGCGAAGATCCAGACGGCACAGACCAGAGGCACTGGCTGGGCATGCTTACACCTGAGAGCATACGGATACCAGATCAAGCCCGGCCCTTTGCCATTGAGCTGGAGGCTATTTGCGGACTGGCTACCCTCAGCAGGCAGGACTACGACAGCAGCTTGATTGGCATTACCACCAACAGCACACTAGACCACCTGCTTACTTGTTTGGCTGGCATACCGCAGCAGCGTGCTATCTACTCAACCTCTGAGGCTTACCTGCTGGCACCTCAGGACGTGGCCCCCGTCACTGGCACGGCTGGACATACGTTCCTGGAGGATGTTAGCTTCGGGGCTACCACCTACGACCCAGAGCTCGGGCAGCGCACTGTGGGCACAGCAGAAGATATGCTGGTTCAGATCTGCAGCATGATGAATGCCCGCCTGTTCATGTACCAGGGCGTTTGGCTGTTAATGCCAATTGCTAAGGTGATGAGCACAGCCAGCCTGCTGCAGAACGTGCTGAGCAGCACAAAGGATGGGGTGGTGAGCAATGGCAGCAACATCCCGATTGCTGTAAACATTAACCAAAGCGACAGGCACAGGCTAGGCGGTGAGTTCTACTATCTGCCGGCTGTGCGCAAGATTACCAGGGACATAAACTATTTCGGCAACACACCCTTTGCCGGTTCGCGCCAGCTGTACCCTAACGAATTTAGGCCAGTAGGCCACACCACTACAGGCGGGCCTACTTCTCTCACCATCTCAGGCAGCGCAGATACAGACATAGGAGGGGACAATACCGTAAAGGTTCGGGGCTATGCCTTCGTGCGGTTGCCTTGGACCTACACCTCCAGCCCTTCATACGATCCGCAGAGCAGAATAAGCAGATGGAGGGTAGAGCTTACTGTAAGGGTGGGCAGCCTATACCTAAAGCGCAACATCGCCCACGACTACAGCACGACAGAGGTAGACAGTAGTCTTCTATACGACCCGCCCGGAGGTGGTGTAGATGACGCTACAATATTTAATGCCTCAGAGCCGGACATCTACACCTGGACCACAGACAGCAGCAGCCGGGTGCACTTCTGGACAGACGTACTACGCAACGGGCACCAAGATTATTTTGGAGACCCCGTCACGGATCAGGTAGACTTTGAGTTTACAACCCCTACCCTAGGCAGCGCACAGACGGCAGCCTTAAACGTTAAAATGGAAGTGCGCGGCTACAATGGTGTCGCTTCAGCTGCTAACCCTGATGCGTTTCTGGTTGGGCCAGAGATTTACAATTCAGTAAACACCTACCTACTTGGAGACCTAGCCGCATACATTGGAGACGGCACAGATAACGGCGACATCCTAACCTTTGGCGCGGAGCTGAGCAATGGAGCTACGGAGGAGCTAGAAATACCTGTGGGCTTTTACGCTGAGGGCCCTTCAGATGACGTCTACAACTTCAGCAGTGCGGCTTTGGTAGACCCAGCCGGAGACAATGTGCAGGGGTTCACTAGCAACAACACCACCAGCACCACATCTTTGGCCACCCTGCTGTGCATCGATAGGCTGGAGCACTTTGGCGAGCAGCAGGAGGCATACCACGGGGACTTCCAGAGTGAGATAATTCTAAACCCCCTCACAAGCCCGCGCTTTTTGTCCAAGAACTGGATGATCACCAGCATGAGCTACGAGGCAGCGGCAGATCTGTATGACTTAGACCTGATCGCTGTGAAGACATTGGGCACGCTGGATCCGGATGAAGTCACACCCAACCGCAAAAGCACTGAGCTGGTCCACAGCCCAGCCGACAGCATCACAGGCATTCAGGACAGTGTGCGCAAAGGTGTGCGCGACCTAAGCCAAGAAATCGCAGACGTCAACACAGACGTAGCCAACCGCTTCAGCCAGGGGGTAAGCAGCTTAGGAGATGTGGACCTGACTGGCCTATCTAATAACGACATCCTGAAGTACAGCAGCGCATCTGCTACTTGGAAAGCCAGCGCCGAGAGCGGGGGCGGGGGCGGTGGTGTTACAGCCGTAACAGGCACGGCGCCAATAGCCAGCAGCGGAGGCACTACGCCCGACATCTCAATAGCTGAAGCCACCACCTCAGCAGCTGGGGCTTTAAGCTCAGCGGATAAGACTAAGCTAGACGGCATACAAGCTGGGGCTAAAGCCTTTCCTGCTGAGCAAGCTGTATGGTGCGGGGCGTATGAAAGTAACGGGCGTTGGGTAATACCCAGCACCATTGGCTGGATAAGATGGGACACCACGATAATATCAGTAAGCGGCACGAGATCCTCGGGCACTGGGTCTTTGCCCTCACCTGCACGCTTCAGAGATTTATGGCATGTTGAATTTGATCAAAACAGCAACTGTAACAGCGTTGGCGAGTACGTTGTGCCAGTTAGTGGTTGGTATGAATTCAACGTATTTATTGCTGTGCAAAACACTAGCAGCCTAGATGCAAACGAGGTGAAGCTAATTATCGCCCCAGGCTATAAGGTGGGGAGCTCAGGCAGCTGGTCCAATAAGAAGTTCAACATGCGCACAACCAAAGACCTGTTTGGCAGCCAGTACGATGGCACAGGCGGAACCTGCGTTTTTTATGCTTCAGCAGGCGAGCACATCACCCCGCTTTTTTATTACCTCAGAGCAGGCAGCGGCAGTTCGTCTGTGAAGATGGTAACCTGGAACACATACAGCCACGCAGCAATTAGGCAAGTAGCATGAGAGACATTAGCCACGTGATCTTGCACTGCACAGCTACACCGCTGGGGAGAGAGGTAGATATAGATGAGGTCCGAAGATGGCATACACAGGGGCGGAATTGGTCGGATGTGGGCTATCATTTTCTGATTCAGTTAGACGGCCACTTGCAGAAGGGCCGGGAGCTGGTCACAGTTGGAGCGCACACCAAGGGGCACAACCTGTACAGCATTGGGGTGGCGTATGTCGGCGGGCTGAACGCCCAGGGCGAACCAGCCGACACCATGACTTGTGAGCAAGAGGAGACATTTGAGCACCTAGCCTTTGCTTTGCAGATGGCGCTTTGCCGTCCGCTCACGATCTGCGGGCACAATGAATTTAGCAGCAAGGCGTGCCCAGGCTTTGAAGTCAAAAAAAAATGGCCCAAGCTTTAGCTATAGCCATCCAGCCAAAAAAAAGAGAGGGCCAAAGCCCCCCCTGTTTTGAATGCTTTGGCCCCATGTCTGAAGCTATAAGCTAAGCGAAGGTATAAGAAAAAATGACACCGGACAACGTAACAGGATGGATCGCCGCAAATGTGGCCTTTTTAGGGGTGGAGGTAGCACGCCATGGCGAGCTGCTAGACTGGTACCTAACAGCCACAGGCTCAGTCACTTTGATTCTGTACAACGTCATGAAAATCTACAAGATTCTCAGATATCCACAGAGCAAAAGTGAAAAACCCAAAAAAAAGGGGAAGGGATAAACCTAAACAGCGCCACAACTTGCGAGCTCAAACAAACACAAAATGAGCACATACGCACTGAGCGCCAGCTTTACAGCTAAAGACGAAAAAACCCCCATCCTGCGCTTTGGGGCCGGCACCACTCGCTTCCGGATTATTAGCGACAACTTCTTGGAATGCCTCAGCCTGTTCTGCAAGACTTCAGACGGCAAAGGCTACAGCAAAATTTGGGAAGCCTCAGACGATCAGCCCGACCTGCCAGCAGGCCACGAATATGAGCAAGGCCGCAAGCCGAAGCGCGTGGTGCTGTTTAAAGCGGTAACCGATGAAGACCCGAGCAAAGGACAGGTGCTGTGCGCAAATTTGAGCTGCACTGAGCAGATCCTGGAGGAGGCCAATGAGCAGCAGGGCCTCACTGTGTGCTGGATGTCTGCCAAGCGCACCGGCTCAGGCATGCAGACGGCATATCGCGTAAAGAGCGAGAAGGCCACCGCTTACAATAGCGATTGGATGGAGATCGCAGATTCACTTGATTTTAGCGAAGTGATTGCATGAGCGTACTACAAACCAATGAGCTGGGCGTATTGACCGACGCCCTCACCAGTTTCGTCCTTGCCTTTGAATCTACCAGCGATGCAAAGCGACGGCACCAAATGCAGAAGCGCATGCGCGGATGCTATGACCAGGCGCTGCACAATGCAAAAAAGGCAGAGCAGGAAGCCCGAGAGTACAACCGCCTGAAGAACCAGCTGCGGGTGGAGCACTTTGGGCTGGAGGCTGCCAAGTGGCGACTGATCGCAGACGCTGTGCTAAACGTTATGGAGCTTGTAGAGCATGACTAAAGTGATCGTGAAGGACAAAAGCTATACGCCAGAACAGGCTGAGGCAATCAGCAGGGCCCGCTCAGAGCGGTGGGCCCTGTGTTCTCACCTCGCCATTTACCCCAACGATGTGAAAAGCTGGAAGCGTAAAAAGAGACTTGATTTGGAACTGCTTAAATTAACGGGACATGAGATTTACAGAACTTGATGAAGACCACCACGCCGACTACTGGCAGGATGTGAGCAAGAACCTGAACAACAGCATTGAGCACTGGATATGGTTTGCGGCTGAGTATTGGGACATCGAGCTTACAGAATACGAAGCCCGACAGCACAGGGCAGAGATTAGAGCTACAGAGGACAAGCGCGACAGGTACCACAACCAGCTGAGAGATGATAACCCGTGGTTTTGAGAAGCGCATGCAGAAGCTCACAGGCCAAAACAGGCGCAGGCTGGCTGCATTGTATCACTACTTTGTGCGCGATCACAACAAGTGGGGCGCTAAAGGCTGCATCCGGGAGAGCATGCTCAATAGCTGGATGGGGGCAGATTTGAGATGGGGGCACCTAGAATGGAAGCAGCGCAACCCATACATGAGCAATGAGGAGATGCTGCAGGCCATGGTGCTGATATACAACAAGCAGCAGGGCTGCACCCACTACACCGCCCGCATGGTGTACGACAAGACAGAAGAAGGCAAACCAGGACAGCAGATGACGCTATGACTACAGTACTGCCGGTGTCATATAAAGTGTGCAGGCCGTGGCTTTTAAGGGTGCATTACTTGCGCCGAGAGGTCAGCACGTCTTTTCAATTTGGGTTATATGAAAACCAAGTTCTTAAGGGCGTGGTTACTTATGGCCGCGCTCTTCCGGTCTCGGTTTTAATGTCACCATTTGGTAAGGCTTGGCAACATTGCGTTCTAGAGTTAAACCGCCTAGTACTTCAAGGAGAAACAACACCCAACGCGGCCAGCTATCTAATTTCTCAAAGCATTAAGCAACTACCAAAACCAACGGCAGTGATAAGCTACGCGGATGCTGGAAAAGGTCATGTTGGGTACGTTTATCAAGCAAGTTCGTTTATGTACACCGGCTTGAGCCATACTCAAAAAGACTGGGTGTTAAAGGACGACCCAGAACGGCACTCAAGAACCCTAATGGACGAATTCGCTTTTGAACCAAACCGAGTGGAAAAGCTGAAGGCCAAGTACGGCCATCGATTGATACAAGTTGAACGTCCGGCAAAGCACAGATATGTGCGCATCCATGCAAGCAAAACGCAAAAAAAAAGAATGATGAAGGATAGAAGGTTTGAGCCGCTGCCGTATCCTAAAGGAGAAAGTAAAATTTTAGCCTGCGGGAAGCCAATAGGCTCACAAATGATAATATTCTAAAGCGTTATGATCAACAGCAAAGACAAGGGCAAAAGGTTTGAGAGGTGGTGCTGCAAGTGGTGGCACCAGGTAACAGGCCGAGAGGTACAGCGCACGGCAGCAGTAGCCCCACAGCTAGACAACGCAGGTATTGACCTGATCGGCACAGGCCTGTGGGTGGTGCAGTGTAAGGCTGTAGAGAGGAGCATGGACATCCACGCTGTACTTGATCGCATGCCACTGGCTGCGGGTGTCAATGTTGTGCTGCATAAGCGCAAGCAGCGGGGCACCATTGTATGCATGCAGCTGGATGACTTCGCCTGGATCCTTGAAAAGATGGAAAGCCATGGACCTGGGCCCCTGCCTTCTGCTAACTGAAGGGCAGGCCGTAGCCTTTGGCCTGTGGTGTGAGCTACCCAACGGCACATTGTGCAGAGCCTACCCAGCCACACAGCGAGGGGCAGCAGTCACTGAGCACAGGGCTATCTGCAAAGCCAGTGGCTCACTTAACGTTGAACTAACCAGCACACCCAGCCTGTGCCTAATCACTATCACCCATGCCATGGATGCCTGAGAAGCCAAAGAAAGAGAGACAGACACGCAGAGCTAGATGGCACGGCTATGGCACCACGCGGTGGCGCAGAATGCGCAAGGTGATGCTTGCAGCGGACCCGCTATGTAGAGAGTGCAGCGCTATAGCTACAGTGCTCGACCACATCCAGCCAGTGCGAGATGGTGGCGATCCATGGCACCACGACAACCTGCAGCCGCTTTGTTCCACGTGTCACAACAGCAAGAGCGGCAGAGAGTCACACACAGCACGCACCTATGGCCGGAACGCACGCTAAAGGGGGAAGGGGTGCAGAAAACCTGTGTCTTTTCGCTAGGCATCGTCGGTACTTCCTTAT
>Ga0187219_1001402_pt1 | contig 11593 bp, 14 predicted proteins | sample 13SPOviralmetaG_FD_130162 | JGI IMG/M metagenome (GOLD analysis project Ga0187219, IMG submission 130162) | Marine viral communities from the oligotrophic San Pedro Time Series (SPOT) site, San Pedro Channel, CA, USA - 13 SPOT_SRF_2010-07-21... | ecosystem: Environmental > Aquatic > Marine >... | reverse complement strand
TACTATTTAATACTATATATATATATATATATATATATAATAATAATAATAATAATAATAATAATAATAATAATAGAAGAAGAGAGACCTAAGAAGAGAGAACCATAGGGGTGACAGGTCGGTGACAGGTCGGTGATTTGATGAGGGTATCACAAAACAAGGTAATTAGTTAAAACCCATTATAAAAAACCCATTTTTTTATAGATGACAGTAAAAGTGACGGTGACAGGTCGGTGACAGTAATTTATAAAAATGATAATATTTTTTTATACAAATAGATAAAAAAGTCTTTTTCTATAATAAAATCAATAAATTAGTTTTTTTATTTAAAGCTTTTATATATATATATAAATATTATATTATATATTATAGATAAAATTATAAAAATTATAAAAATGGAAGAATTTGATTATGATAAACATATAGCAGCATTATCAAGAGATCAAATTGATAAATTACTTAGATTCGCCTTAAAAACAAAAGTCATACAAAAGGAATGTCTTAAACGATATTACAGAAGTGATAAATCAAATAATAAATTAAAAATGTATGGTCGGAAATATTACTATAAGAAGAACGACATATTCCACCCAGAATTAAACAAAGAGGGAAAGATTGAAAAAAAACATAAAAGATTAATTAAATAGACATATATACTATTTTTTTTATATAAACATATATTAAATTATTAATATTTATTATATTAAAATGTCAGAATTATTAGAAAAATATAAAGAACAAATAGATAAAATGACGGATGAAGAAAAAAACTTAATTGTAGCTAAACATTTAAACTTACGCAATATAAATTCTGAATCAATTAAAAGATATAGACATACTACAAAGGGGAAAACAGTTATACAAAGAAAAGCATCAATAAATTATTACAAGAAGTTGGACGTGTACCACCCTTTTTATAATAAAGATGGGAAACATGAAAAAAAATATAAAAGGGATATTGAATATGATTTAAAATATTATGAAGAAATTGAAGAATATATAAAATCTTTAAAAAATTAGTTTATTTATTTAAAAAAATAATATTATGTATTATTGGGTATAAGCCTGCAATGTTCGTCACAGAATGAGTGAAATGATGGCAGGGGTACCCACTTGTGCTATGTGTAACATGATAGCATGAGGTCTCCCACCCATTATTTAAGGATTTATGAGTTTGGATATGATATATAATAAAGTTAAAGTTAAAAGTTTATGTTTATGTTTTTTTTATACATACATTATATAACTATGAATAATAATAAAAAGTTATATAAGCCCTTTGTATCAAAGGCTAAAAACAAAAAATATTCAGTTTATGTAAAAAATATAAAAACGGGTAAACCCAAATTAATCCACTTTGGGGACAAAAGATATGGCCAGTATAAAGATAAATTGGGACACTATTCAAAATTAGATCATAATGATAAAAACCGAAGAAAAGCATACTATGCGAGACATGGGAAAGCCACATCAAAAGATACTGCGAAGTATTTTTCGAATAGATATTTGTGGTGAAAAGTTTCCGTTCTAATATTAATATTTAAAGAAATAGGAATAATATATATTATTGAAATACAATAATAATTAAAATAACTAAAATAACTAAAAAAAATATTAAAATGGAAATACATGATTCTTATAATTTTAAAAATGATGGCACTTTATATTATGTATATGAAGGATTGTGTGATGGAAGACAAACAAAATGGATAACAAAAACAAAATGGGATTTTAAAATTAAATTTAAAATGATGGGTGGAGAAATATTATATGTTGATAGCATGGGAGATGAAATACTTGTTTTAGAAAAAAATGATTTGGATGATATATATAATTGGAATTTATTTTGTAAAAATTAAGTTTCCGTTTCAGTATTAGTATCATGACCTTGTTGAACAGTTTCCGTTCTTTCTTTTAATTCGTCTTGATCAAATATACTTTTTTCAGGGAAAAGATGAGTAATCTCTTCTGTGAAATTTTTATAAACTTGACATGGATTTTTATCTAATTTCATGTATAGCATACTATATTTTTTATTACAAGCATATTTAAACAATTTCATAAATCGTTTTTTTGTACCAACCAAACAACCTAATTCCTCATATATATCTTCAAGTTGTTTATGGTTATATGTCATGCCCAACACTACATCTGATAAATTAGCTCGTGCCGTTTTGTTCAATTGTTTGAAATTTTGCACACTGAATAAAAGACAGCAATTCCAATGCCTACTACGGCTTGCAAGGTTAGAAAGATAAGGTGTTTTGACTCCTATAGAATCATCAATAATTATCATTATTTTAGGTCTCTCAGATGGCGGATATGATTCTTGCATGGTAATAATATCTTTTACTATAGAATCCTCATATTTTGGGTAAATACTTTCTGGATATATTTCTCGTATCCACTTTGCGGTTAGGTCACTCATAATTGTAGGGGAAAAAATAAAAACTCCACCTGGACAATTTTCTGGAGCATTAAACATATCTTTTCTTAGCAATAAGTTGCTATATAACGTCGTTTTCCCGGAGTGGCGTGGTGCACACAAACATAATACAAAATTACGACGTAAATCAGGTAAATTAGGATGAACGGGAGTAACTAATTTATAAGCATCATCTGAATCATCTCTAACGGGATATATATTTAAGTCAATATTTTTATTTTCCATATTATCTATAATATAATAATATAATATAATGATATATTTTTATTTTTTTATTCGAACATTGACATTCCGGGGATCGGTCAAATCTTCTAATGATTCTTTAAGTGTTTTGGGTAATTTTAATATTCCCTTTTTTTTTGTAACAAACATTTTATTGATGGGAATTGTATTCTTCTTTTTCTTTTTTTTAACCGGACGAATAAATAATTCATCAATTACATCTCGTTGTTGTTTCATCATATTAAAAAAAATATATATTTTATTATATATAATACAATAAAAAATAATTATAAAAATGAAATTACTTGTTGTTTCTAATTCCCTTAATACTGTTCCCGCTACCGTTCCAGAAAGTGCAACCAATTTTAGAAGTTATTTTAATCAAGTAGTCAAGTTACCAAAATATTGTCAAATATGTATTTTAAGTTCTACAGTTGTAGATGCTAATGAACCTAAATTACATTACGTTGCTATTCCCTCACTCCCAATAAAAACATACTTTGGTAGTGGTGAAAAGGGTAACCAACCTAAAGTTGTAGGTTCTATTATTTCAAATGTTAGTCAATATCAACATAATTGGGTTGATCTTGATAATCCAAGTGAACTTACATTAACTGAAATGGATATTCAAATATTAAATCAAGATGCTGAAGTAGCAAGCGGATTGTCTGGATTAACAGAATTGATGTTCGGATATAGACAAGATCCGGCTATGAAAGGTACAACACAATATTAATATAATAAGGTAAAAAAAGAAAAATAAAAATATTATGAAATTATATAATATATAAAAATGGATACTAATCAAGATATTATTACAAATAAAGCACCTCCTATTTTAGATATTAAACCTATTGAACAATTAAATGAAGAATTAGATGAACAAATAGATTTAAATAAACAAAAGGTTCACGTTCCCGAACCTGCATCACCTCAAAAAAGTGAAAAACCAACTATTGACTCCCATGATATTTTTGTTAAACCTAATAAAATAAAACCAAAACGAGTCGCTAGTGAAAAACAGAAGGCTCATATGAAAAAATTAAGGGAATTAAAATTACAAAAGAAAACTAGACAAAACGAAGAAAAATTGTTATTAAAGGAAGAAAATGAAAAAATGAAACGGGAGATAGATTTATTAAAAAAAAAACATAATTTAGAGAATATGCGAAAAAATGTAACTAAACCGCCTATTGTTCCCAAAAGAAAACCGGAACGGGAAACGAATAATGACGGGAATGATGAAATGGCAAGATTTATGAAATATATGAATATGTATGAAAAACATAAACAAGCTAAACAACCTAAACCACAACCAAAACCACAACCTAAATCGGTTCCCAAACCCACTCCCAAGAAAAATAATTCTTCTTATTATGTGGATTTTTTAACTCCTCAAGTTAATTATAATAATTATGGGAATCCATTTGGTTAATTTTTTATATTTATATGTTGTTATATATTAAGATAAAGATGTCAGATAACGAATTTGATGATGATTATAGAAAAGTCATATGTCATATACCGTTAAATGTAATAAATAAAGTAAAAAAAAATGGTGAAAGAATAAATGTATTTAAATATAGAACAACAAGCGGTTTTGATATAATGAATACGCCAAATAAATGCGAATTTGCGGTTTTGGGTGGTAAGTCATATACTAAAAATACATTATATAAAGATACAACTTTAAGTAAACAAAATAATATATTTGATTATTACAAAGTATTAAAAACGGGAATAAATAAAAACAATATATTAGAATATGACGCAAAACCATTAAAAAAAAAGAAGAAACAACCATATTTTTTAAAAATAAAGCATTATCCAAAAGATGACCCGTTAATTATAAAATTTTAATATTTATAATTTATATACTAATATAAAAATGATTGGGAACGTATTAGATAATTTGAATAATGCTAAAAATTTAAAGGCCGAGCAAACATTTGACCAACAGATGGATGCTATTACGGCGGAAGCTCAGGAACAAAGCACATTATACGGCGATATTGAAAAAGCTGGGGGTACAGTGTTAGGTCTCACAGTTGGTGCTAAAACATTATATGATGGTTATAAAAAAATAAAAGATAAAATTAATAAAATGAAAAAAGGGAAAAAAAGTGATGATGATGATGGAGATGAAGGTGATGAAATTGAAGATAATGAAGGTGATTCAGATTTTATGGATGCTTTAAAAAATGATGATTTTGATACGATGAGAGAATCAATTGCAAAAAACAAAGAACCTGATTTTGAATTGGATGATGATTTTAATGATGAAGATGGCGTTCAAATGACTACTTTTAAATCAAATCAACCTGATTTAAGTGAACCCGAAGATAATACAGATTTTCAACCAAGTGATGATTTAGGGGAAATAGAAACAGAAGTTCAACCGGAAGAAAGTAATTTTTTCAGTTCTTTTTTTGATAATCCAACTGATCTATTATCTGGTTTAAAAAGTAGTGCATCAGATGCTTTAGATTCTGTTACATCTCAAGGTATGGATGCTATAAGTAACGTTCAAAGTAGTGCATCAAATGCTTTAGATTCTGTTACATCTCAGGGAACAAATGCTTTAGATAGCATAACAAGTCAGGGAACAAATGCTTTAGATAGCATAACAAGTCAGGGATCAAGTGCATTAGATGATTTAACAAACACTGTATCAGGTGCAGCAGACACAGCAGGGGATGTAGCAGGTGATATAGCAGCAACAGCAGCAGACACAGCAGCAGAGACAGGTTTAGAAACGGCAGGAGCTATAGCCGAGGCTGCAGGACCAGAAACATTGGGAATCGGTGATGTTTTGGGCTTAATATTACAGGGAGTTGGTTTAGCGATCGGTGCCTCTACCACAATTGCAGGTGTGGTAGGAAGTGACAATGCAGAAAATAAACAAGAAACTGATGAAAGTGCGGCTACAACATCTGAAAAACAGGCTATGGCGTTACCGGCGGATGTAGCAGGGAAATTCGCTATGGGAGTTCAATCACAAGCTCAAAAAATAAATCAGTAATGTTTACGTTCATGTAATAAAAAAAATATATATGTATATTAATAATGGTAAACGTTATATATTCCTTATATTGTACACTTGACGGTGAAGATGATATTTATATCGGTTCAACATCTAATTTATTAAAAAGGTATAAAATTCATATGTCTAAATGTAAAAATCTAAAATTTAATTATAATATATATAAAAAAATGAGGGAAACCGGGCCGGAACATTGGAAAGCAAAAATTTTAGAATATTGTGATGGCATGAACGTAAAAAATTTGAGAAAACGGGAGCAAGAATATATAAACATGATGGAACCAAAATTAAACACTATAGCCGCATATTGTACAAAACGGCAATATTATATTAAGAATCGAGATGAAATTTTAGAAAAAACAAGATTATACAGAAAATTAAATAAGGACAAAATTAGGGAAAATAAATGTCAAATTATTCAATGTTCTTGTGGAAAAAAGATAACTAGAACACATAAAGCAAGACATGAGAAAACAACATATCATAAAAAAAACACAAAATAAATTATTTATTTTTTATAATAAAAAATATATATAAGTTATATAAATAAAATTAATAAAATAATAATATATATATATAAATAATGAATGTATCTAGTCAGATTGTATACGAAGAACGCAACTCAAATGTTGGATTAGGTGAAACGATTCGTTTTAGAATTCCGGCTAATCTACTTTTATTAAATTCCCAAGAAACATATTTAAAATTCAATGTTGTTGTTGGTTCAGAACCTGGAGCCCAAACGTTAGCATTGGGAGAGCAGGCGGATGTTAATCATTGGTTCCCATGGTCATTCGGTGAGGGAGGATGTGCAAATTTGGTGCATTCGCTTACGGTGAAAACTCAAGATGGGGTAATTTTAGAGCAAATTACTGATTATAACAGATTAAACCGCATGTTTTCAAATTATGTAGAAAATTCAAGCCAGAAAAATCTTAAAAGATTATACGAGGGATCAGACACAAACGAAATTAAAGCAGTAAATACATTGACCCGTCGCGGAATTGACGACCAGGGAGCCTCTACGCCTCTTAAAAGTCAGGAAAATATGGAAGTTGAGTGCGTGTTGCCATTACGTTTATCAGGAATTTTAAATAATCAACAACCTTATCCTAATTTTTTAGCTCCATTAGAGGTTGAGATTTTATTGGAATCTGAAGTTTATAATGTGATTCATGCACAGGGGCAACAAGGATCTGAAGCTCCAAATTTCCTATCAGATAAAGACGTCCAAGCTAAAAGTGCAGGTTACAGAACAGATACGATGCCTTATAAAGTCGATGGGACACCAAACAGTGCAACACAGACCACTTTAACGATTTTAGACGTTAATAATGGCAATGACAATGTTTATACTGGTGAAGTAACTGCAGGCACTACCCCAAATTTTCCCTTCTTCACAGGGCAAGAAATCACAATCGGTGGAAGCACAGCAATCAATGCTGTTATCAATTCAATTTCAGTTGCTGCAAATAAGCTTGTCTTAACTATTCCATCCACGGATTTTAGTGGGAACTCTGTTGCAAATCCCAAAGTGTGGGTGAAAGTTCCCACTAGTGAGCCATCTATGACTTTATCTGAGTTACAACTCGTATGTGGCACGGTCAACCCTTCATCTAAACAAATGAGTGCTATTGAAAGTGCGGTACGTAGTGGACAAGGTTATGGCTGGGCATACAAGTCTTATCAAGATTTTCCAGTTAATTTAAGCAATAATGCTCTTCAAACGTCAAGTCTTATCAATTGTCGTTATCGTATGTGTAAAAGTATTTTATCTTTTTACGAGAATGTGGGAAATGTTAAATTAGTTGAGGTTGATAATCTTGTACCCGAGATAGGAGCAAATGTTGCACTATCAACGTATCAATATAAATTAGGGGGTTTAAATGTACCTAATCGAGCAGTTGATGTGTCTCGATATGTACGAAATCGTACTCAACCGGGAGCTTGGAATGCAAATCATATCAAGGAACTAGAACAAGCCGTTGCAAATTGTGACTATATGGTTAAAGACTTATCAAATGCGGATCAATGTCTGCTTTTTGGACGTGGATTGGTACCCCCTAACTCAGGATTTTTTTATGACATGTCTGATAATGAGGAAACACGACTAAACTTAAAATTTTCATCACAATCGCAATCTCTATTGTTACATAATTATGTTTGTCATTTGAAAACATTAGTTATTAAAGCTGACCAAAAAATGGTTGTTGAATAAATTATATTAAAATTTTTTAATATTATTTTTTTATTGTGAAATTATATATAAATAAAATTATTAGTATAATAAATAAATAAAATTATGTCAAAAATGAATGTAACCGGAATTTCAAAAGCTAAGGTATTCCCAATAAATAGCAGAAGTAAATACAGTTTCAAAAATGGAAATCCAACATTAGATTTTGAAATTGCTCCCGATGCACAGAGATTGCTTGATGTTAAAAGTTTAAGATTAAACTTTATGTTTGACGTTTTAGATTCAAATGGTAACCGTGTAAATAATCAAGATGTGACAGGAAATGGAGCTGTTGACTGTAAAGTAGACTCCCGTGTTGGAGTCAATTCTGTAATTGATGTTTTACGTTTAAGCAATTTTAAAAATGAAAATATTGAAGAAATTCGTAACTATTCCCGTCTATTAGCCTCTACTCTTCCGGCCATGACAAGCTTTGACGCTTATAAAAACTGGTGTTCAAATAAAAACCAAGCATATGCGAGGGAAGACGTTCAGGGAATGGCTGTAAACGGCAGTTTAGCTTGTTCATTACCATTAAGAAGCGGTTTGTTTAATTCTGGAAGTCCTATCAATACTATGCAACTGGATGGGTGCAAAATCAGTATTCAATTATCTCCGGATAATTTTGTATTATATGGTGCTAATGCATCTACGTGTAATTATGAATTAAGTGCTGTTTCCCTTACATATAATTGGATTCATCTAGAGGCTCCTCTTATGTTAACAAATGATATGATTCAATACCCAACATACAGTAGTTTTATCAATATTGTTCAATCATCTGATGATCAACAGAGTCTTATGATGAATCTTGGTTCCGTACGAGCTGCATTTGCGAATTACTGTAAAACGGCAAATTTAAATAACTTTACGACAAATAGTTTAGAGACGAATCGAATCCAAGATAATGCAGGAGCAGATAAAAAAATTAAAAATGTTGTTCATATGAGAAATAACGTTAAATATCCTAAAAAATACGATATTAATGAACGTATTGCGGTAACAAATGGTGCATATGAGGCGCAACTAGGACGTGAATATTTAGACTGCTTTCGTCCATTTAATAAAATAAGCAGTTGCTTACAATCACCCGAAACACAAGGTTATAAATCAGTAGATGCCGGTGACTATACTACACCTGATGTAGGACGTTATGTTGGAGGTGTAGGATCCAATTATGATATGTTGCAAACGGGAATGGGAAGCGAATTTAAAAACAGTATGTATAGCGTACGATTACAGACTGATATGACTGATTCTACTCCCAATACAAGTTTTACCTATGCTTTAAGTAATCAAGGTTTGGCTGTACGAAAACAGAATGTTCAACCTGTTCAATAAATAAAAGTTTGTTTATAAATTAAGTTAAATGATTTATTTTTTTTATTATTAAATTATATATAAAAATTTATAAATAAAATATATATAAATAATATTACATTATGAGTCAAGAACAATACGATCAAATTGGAAATCTTTTAAAAGTCAATTCCCAAAAACGTTCGGGTAAAGTACGTATTGAATCTGATGTATTAGAGCCGCAACAATCTAGTCAATCATATGCCACTTTTAACCTACGAAAAGCGGGCATTTTAAGCAACGATTCTCGTCTTGTGCTCCCATTATATACAGATACTGCAAATACTCGTCTTACTATGTATGGAGGGGCTTATGGTATAATATTAAATGCAACATTAAGAGACTCAAGTGGAGTAGTAATTGCACAGTCTAATGATGTGTCTTATTTATCATCTATTCGTAATCATTGGCAAAGCCAAGAACAAAGGTTAAAGGTAGGTAAGTACAAAAACGGAACTTATAATTGTTGGGAATATGGTGGCGAACATGTCGGCGATATTACAGGGAAATACAAGGTTGCTGATATGACCGCAGTGGGCAATGGCGATTATGATCAAAAACAAAGACATCGACTTGGAACAACAACTTCTGACCGGGTAGAATATGTTATATCATTTAGAGAGCTATTTCCCGAGCTTTTTCCAACATCATTACCTCTATTTTGTTTAGAGGGAAATGTACAGCTATTTTTAGAGTTTGCGGAACAGGGCCCAACGGGCCAAGTAGCAATTGATTCAACGGGCACAGATGCTAATATTGGAAATGTACTTATTGATTTAGCAAATCTTAAATTTATATCAGATCATGTATTTTTAGAAGATGATGCTATGCGACAGATTCATGATATGACAAAAACATCAACAGGTCTAGTAGTTCCATATGGAGATTATAATGAAATCACATTTACGCATACGGCTCCGGCCCAACCCGCTGCAAATGCTAAAACAGACGTTACATATAATAATTCAATCGGTATGAGTGGCCTAAGAGTTAAACATTTATTAATTCATAACTCAGAAGCAAAATCTGACGGAACACCTACTGAAGGGCAAAAAATTGGGGGTAAATTTTGTTCATTTGACTCATATGCCGGAGTTAACGGACAAAAATTAAATATTCAAGTTAATAATGAAAATTATTACACCCAAGATTTACCTACACAGGAATGGTATCGCGAAGCAGAAGATGTCTATGGTGTACCTATGCAAGAGCCATATCCTGTTTATACGACGATTCAGTCTGTTGGAGATGCTACAAAAGGGGATGCAACCGCGTATACAATTCTTCCCCGCGGATTATTAGCGACAGATTCAGTTTATGATACATCTCAGATATATTTAACCGGCAGTGCATGCGTGGCCGGGGTTAATTTCTGTAATCCTCTCAATCGTGTGAATAATGGAAGCAATGGGATTATGGTCTCTAATGCTCCAGTACAATTATCATATACTCATTCATTTACCAACACCTTGAACACAAACATTTTACAACGTGTTTTTGTATGTGTTGAACGTGTTTTATCCATTAAGGACGGACAAATACGAAATAATTATTCTTAAAAAAAATAAAATATAATTATATACTACTGAAAGTTTGATGTTATTTTTAATATCAATGACATTTATATCTATAATGTTAGTGACATTATTTGTTATTGATCCAAGTTTGATATAAAATTTTTTTAAAAAAACTATGATATTTTTTTTGTAAAACTATTATATAAAATAAAATAATATAAAATAAAATAACTTAAAATAAAACAATATGTCAAGTGATTACAATACTTATGGATCACTAAAATGTAAAGAAGCTTTACTTGATGTTTCAGGGATAACTTTACATGATCCAAATAATGATACAAAAAAACTAGTAATTTCCGCATCAGGTCTTGGTGCAGGAACCGCTACGTTAAGTTTACCAACAACAACGGGTGTTCTGTTATCTAATCAGTCAACGCTTTCAGGAGCTAAGCTTTCTGCAGGTAGTGTCGCAGACGCTGCTTTAGCTAGCGGTATTTCTGCAACAAAAGTTGATATCAATGGGGCGACCGCAGAAGCTAGTGCCGCTGATGCTGACGAATTTTTAATTTATGATGCTAGTGCAACATCTAACAAAAAAATGACATTAGCAAATTTAAAAACATACGCAGGAGGCACTCCAGTCGGCACGTCGGGGCAGGCAATTATTTATAATGGTTCTAATGTTGCAACGGCCGTTACATTATCTGGTGATATGACCGTGAATAATGCAGGAGTGACTGCAGTGGGAGCAAATAAAATTACATCTG
>Ga0187219_1001401_pt1 | contig 11595 bp, 27 predicted proteins | sample 13SPOviralmetaG_FD_130162 | JGI IMG/M metagenome (GOLD analysis project Ga0187219, IMG submission 130162) | Marine viral communities from the oligotrophic San Pedro Time Series (SPOT) site, San Pedro Channel, CA, USA - 13 SPOT_SRF_2010-07-21... | ecosystem: Environmental > Aquatic > Marine >... | reverse complement strand
TAGAATATGGAGGAACTTTTGGTGGTGCAATTTTAGCTTTATCAGGTCAAACACAAATAAAAGCAAGTGGTAGTTCACAAGTTATGGCGTTTGAAGTCAACGATGCAGAACGCATGAGAATAGGCACATCAGGCAGCTTATTTATAGGAACTACATCAGAAGCAACTGGCTCTACAGGTGGGGTTACTTTTTCAGCAGATAGTAGTAATAGAAGAAATTTAATTTGTGCATCAACAGCTACAGGTACTGTAGAACTCTTAGAATTTAGAAATCCAAATGGTACTGTAGGCACAATTACTACAAATGGCTCATCAACATCTTACAACACATCTTCAGACTATAGATTAAAAGAAAATGTAGATTATGACTTTACTGCCCTTGATAGAGTTGCACAATTAAAACCAGCTAGATTTAACTTCAAAGCTGATGCAGATACAACAGTAGATGGTTTCTTAGCTCACGAAGTACAAGACATAATACCTGAAGCTATAACTGGCGAAAAAGATGCAGTTAAAGAAGAAGAATACGAAATTACTCCAGCAGTATTAGATGATGATGGAGAAACATTAATTACTGAAGCTGAAATGGGAACAAGAGAAGTGCCTTCTTATCAAAGTATTGACCAAAGCAAACTTGTACCTCTTTTAACTAAAGCTATACAAGAACAACAAGAGCTTATAAATAATTTAACTTCAAGAATAGAAGAGCTAGAAAATTAGTATATAATTTAATTTTAATAAACTTATAGGAGAGACTAATGAGTAACGAAGAAAATAAGATGGAAAACCAAGAACCAGTAATCATTACATTTAATGGCACTGAATACAGAGCTGCTGATTTAAATGAAGACCAAATGGCTATAGCTGCAAAGCTAAATGTAGCTGGTAAGAAATTAGCTAGACTTCAAGAAGCCTATGATGACTATGTAATCACAAATGAATATAAAAACATTTGTATTGAGTCATTTGATAGAGCTGTCAACACTGAAGAAGCTGAGGTAGTAGAGGAAGAATAATGCCTGCTCGTAAGACTGCTAATGATGTACATTCAGACTTGAGAGTTCATGAGAAAATGTGCGAAGAACGCTGGAAGACTATTTATAGAAAAACTGATGACTTACAAGCATCAGTTAATAGTATGAAAGGTTGGCTGTTAGCAGGTCTTACAACAATACTAATTAGTATGTTTACTTTAGTCCTCAGAGGTTTAATTTAATTTTAATTAATATATGATAGACAAACTTATTGAACCAGTCAGTGACATTTTAGATAAATTTGTTGTTGATAAAGACTTAAAAACAAAACTATCTCATGAACTACAAAAAGAACTTATATCTTTGGATAAAGCACAAATTGCTCTTAATTCTGAAGAAGCCAAAAACAGGAACTGGTTTGTATCAGGAGCAAGACCATCTATCCTATGGATTTGTTCATTTAGCTTGGCTGTACATTATTGTATATTGCCTATTGCAACTTGGTTAGCTGTTGCCAATGGAGTTGATTTAAAACTTGAAGCTCTTGAGTTTGATTTTTCACAACTTACTACAATCCTTCTGTCCCTTCTTGGGATGTCATCACTTAGAACCTTTGAGAAAACAAAAGGCGTACACACAAAATAATATGGATAAAATAAAAGAAATGTTGGTCAAGCATGAAGGGTTGGTTTGTCATGTTTATGATGATAGTCTTGGATATAAAACAATAGGCGTAGGTCGTTGTTTAGATAAGAATGGCATATCAGAAGATGAAGCTATGTATCTACTTGATAATGATATTAAAAGAGTCATAGAGAGCTTAGACAAGCACTGGCATGTTTGGAGAAGTTTCCCTGAACTTGCACAAATGGTTTGTGTTGATTGCACCTTTCAAATGGGCATAACAGGATGGATGGCTTTTAGGCATACAAGAGCACTTATGGAAATGGAGTGTTGGATAGAAGCATCAGAGGAAATACTTAGAAGTAAATATGCAACACAAACACCTAATAGAGCAGCTTATAATTCAAGACAGTTAGCCTTATGTCAAAATGCCAAGAAAGACATCAGACCAACATCAGGCTAATTCAAGACTAGGTGCTTTGGGTGAATCCTTAGTACAAACATTCCTTTTGGAATATGCAGACTTCTGCTTTCCAACCCAAGAAAAACATCCAGCAGATTTAATCGTAGAATTTGGTAACGCTATATATACAGTGCAAGTTAAAAGTAGAAGAGCTACCAAAGAAAAGAAGTTTGTCTTTGCTGCTGAGAACTCAAGAGCAATGTCTGATACTTACAAGAACTATACTTGCGATATTCTAGCCTTTGTATTCTTCTTTGATGGTCAAAAGAGAATCATGTTTAAATCCAATACATCCTCACAAAACTATTTCACCTTTGATAAAAAGATTATCACTGACACTATGGAATTAGATTCACTTCAAGAATCTCTTGATACCCTAAGTGCAGTTCCTGTTCTAAATCCTATAATTTAGCACCTTAAAATAAATTAATATTTTTTTACACATTTATATATATTTATGTATAATGAGTGTATGTTAAATAAAATTAAGGAGTTAAATAACATGACAAACGAAATTAAATATTACAAAGCAGAAGCTAATAGTGTTGTTGCTGTTAGACAAAGCAAAAGAGACTACAACATAGCTATGGCTATCGACTGGGCGAATGGCAGAACATTCATTGAATCATTTAATAGTAAATTAAAAACCAAAGGTGCTGTTTTAAGATATTGGTGTCATGCTAGAAATAATTGTGCTGAACAAATGGAAAAATTTAACACTGCTAAAGTTTATCCAGTACCAGTAACATTAATATCTAAAGAAGAATATAAAGAAATCAAAGCAAAACAAAGAGCTGAAGAAGCAGCTTATTATGCAGCTAGAGCTGCTCAAAGGAGTGCATAATGACTAGATACACACTAAAAGTAAATGTGCCTAACTTTGGTTGGGCACTGGCAACTAAGACTAGTGACTTGACAGTCATGAGAAAAAAGAAGGCAAGATTAATCAAGCAAGGACATGAAGTTCAATTAACTATGGGGAGTAAGTAATGGATAGTATTGTAGATAAGATTTTGAACCAAGAAGAAAAAGCACAAGAACTTAGAAAACAAAATGTAATAGTTTTGCATGACTTTAAATTTGATACTAATAAACAAACGATTGCAGAAACATTCAAAACTATTTACAAAAAGGAGAGGAAGTAATGAACCTAATGTGCAATACAGAACATGGTGCAATACAGTGGAAGTGGAAGGATAGTGGCAGTCCTTCTGCTGAATATAAATCATTGAATCATCAATGGTGGATTCCTAAGAAGTCAGACCTTGAGTTAGTTACTAAGGTTGATGCTTCTATCAGGCAAGAAGTCAAAGATGAGATTTGGGAAGATATGCAATCTGATAATGAATATCAGAAGAGCATTTATAAATTGCATAAAGCAAATAAAAGGGAGAGTTGATTTATGAAGCATGAAATTATGATGAGACTGGCACTACTAGGAATGGTGGTGTGCTTATGGTTAATTTACTTATTACAAAAAGGGAGTATGTAATGGATATACATTTACACGAAGTTGGCAAGGTTAGACCTTTAATATTAACTAAAAGACAAATCAGGGGTTACTACAAAGACTACCTGACTGGTGAGAACAAAGTACAAACAGCAAACAGGGAATATACTGTTAGGGATTCATTAACTGAGATTGCTTATTTAATGGGTGAGCAAAGATGATTATAAAAGAACTAAAGAACTTTAAATCAGAAAAGCGTTGGGATGCATTGATTTATAAAGATATACCCAATGAGGAGTATCACGCCAATGTAGGTATTAGTAGTAGTTTCATTAGAAGGTTTGGCGAGTCACAGCTCCATGCATTAGAACATAAGCAAGAGACTACACCAGCTATGACCTTTGGAACTGCTGCTCATTCTATGCTTGTTGAGGGAGAAGATGCTTTTAATAAAGAGATAACAGTCTTAGAAGGTTCTCCATATACAAAGGCATACAAGGAGCAGAAGATAGAATGTGAAGAGAAGGGCATGACTGTAATCAAGGAAGCTGATTTAGAGACTATAAAAGGCATGAGGGACAATATGGTTTATGAGGGTAATGCTTATCTTAATGCTAAGGGCAAGATAGCTGAAGCAAGTTTTTACTGGTATGAAGATGATGTGCTTTGTAAGTGTAGGCCTGATGCTATATGTGACCCTCTGATTACTCGTGATACTGAGAATAGCATTGTGGTCATAGACTATAAGACTACTCAATCATGCGAACCTTATATGTTTGCTAGGTCAGTCAAGAAGTATGGATATGATATGCAGGCAGCTTGGTATAGAAGAGGTATGAGAAAGGCTGGATATGATGTTCAGGAGTTTGTGTTTGTTGCTCAGGAAAAGACTTATCCCTATGCATCTAAAGTTTTTAAGATAACTGACGAGCAAATGGATAGTGGCTGGGCAATCATGGAAACTTATTTAAACGACTATAAGGAATATCAAAAGGGTAAACCTCTGAGTATTTATAATAGTCCTAATGTTGTTGATTTGGTTTTGTGAAGAAGGGCAAATAGATAATGAGAGTATTTAGAGTATGGAGAGTTTATCAATTGCCCTTAACAAGATTATAGGTCATCAAACGCATATAAACACAAAAGAAGTGGTAAAAATCTTAAATTAATATTAATATAAAAAAGGAGAGTTAAATGGACGATAAAACTAAAAAAGCACTTTGGATTCCTGAAGAACTACATAAGGAAATTAAGGTGTTCGCAATTGTAAACAATATGAACATTGAATCAGCCACTCAGCTATTGCTGAAGCTAGGTATGTGTTCTTATAAGTCAGAGAAGTAACATGGGTCAAAATAGCAAAGCAGTAGCTAAGAGAAGAGAAGAGTTAAAGACTGAAAAGTTAGATAAACAAATTGCTTATTACTATTTTCAAAAGGGAGCTGGCAGTCATTACAGAGAAATACAATACCAAAGTGGAAGGGTTGTAAGGACTGATTTCAATGGTTGACTGGATTCTATATATAATTTGTGGCTTTGTTGGGTTGTTAGCAATAGCGACAATAATAACTGTAGTAGCTGCAATTTACATACTTAATAAGCTAGATTAGTGGTAAACAGTAGAAACAAAGGAGCAGCATTTGAGAGAGTTATATGTAACAAACTTAATACTGTCCTTGAATCCAAAGGTATTGATACTAGGGTTAAAAGAAACCTTGACCAGTATCAAACAAAAGGCATGGCTGATATATATTTTGATAAGTTCGCTATCGAATGTAAAAGATATAAAGCCAGTGCTAAGAAATCAATGTATAAGAATGAATGGTGGAAACAAGCAGTTGAGAGTGCTGGTGACAACTTAATTCCTATACTAATTTATAAATATGACAGGAAGCAAATAATGTGTGTGATTCCCTTGTTCTTGGTTACATCAGTTGATACGCCAAACTGGGAATGTACTTACCTCTGCCCACTATCAGAAATATGTGAAAATTTAGATGAAATCTTACAAAAAGCAAATGGACTTAAATAGCTATTTGCTTCAAGAAGACTTTGAGGACTTTTGTAGAAAGTCTTTTGAGAGAATCCAAATTGCTTGTGATGTCTTTGGTATCACAAATGACGAGGATTATTATAGTTTTAAGGAAAGGTGTTACACCCAACTTGAAACTGATTACTTAAACAGTATTGATAAAACAATACATTAATGGAGAAATATATTATGGATATATTAGGTGGAATGAGTAGTTCCAATGAGAGTCAGCAAGTTTATCTTGCTTTCAAAACTTCCCATCAGCAGTTCTTTGCTAATGGTGAAACTCAGGTAGATTTTCAATATCTACAGCTTGACCCTGCAACATTCAAATCAGGATGGGGTAGATATACTAAAGCTGATGGATTTGAATATGCTTGGGATGATAAATTTGGTGTAGTTAATCCTAAACCAGCAGATGATTACAAAAGAGCCTTCAGTGCTTGGGTAATGCCACAGGGAGCACAACATGCTTATCTATGGCAAAGGTTTACTTATGCTGAATCTAGTGCCTTTAACAGCATACTAGGTGGCTTTTGGAATCAAATGGATGCAAGTTCATCTAACTTACCTGTAGTGAAGTATGAAGGCTCTAAGCCAATACAGGTTGGTATGGGTAACTCTTCAGAGCTATCATTTAGCTTTGCTAAGTTTGCACCAAGAGCTGATGGATTTGTAATACCTCAATGGTATATAGACCAAGAAGCACCAGTAGAGGACACATTTAAAAGTCCTAATGATGGTCTTGCAGATAAAGTGCAAGAGATGGTTGATAAGAATGAATTATCAGATGACGATATACCATTCTGATGCAGTCAGTAGATTGGCAAAGAATAGCTCCTGATGTTGCAAAGCAACTTCTTGGAGAACCTAGTAGTACCTCATCTAAGGAATTTAGATGGGGGACTCATGGGTCACTAACTTTAAATTTAGAGTCAGGCACTTGGTATAGTTTTGAGAATGATACTGGTGGTGGCATCATAGATTTAATTAAACACATGAATCAAGATGTGAATACAGTTTTAAAACAATTTGGTTACGACTTAGCATTACATTCTAATGACTCCTTAATCACTGTTGATAGTTCCCCTACTATCAAACAGAAGAGTAATGCTAGGTCTTTCACTAGAGAACAGATGATTGACCTTTACAAGAACGCTATAGTGAAGGTCAAGTACTCTGATAAGTTTATGGTTCTCAGGTTTCCTGAAGGACATTACATCAAGCAGAAATATGCACCTTTTAGCTTAAACCAAGATGGTTCATGGTCTATGAAGCGACCTGAAGGCTTATTACCTATTTATTACACTGACAAAGCTAAGGACAAGCCTATCATTATTAACGAGGGTGAGAAGGCTTTAAGGGGTTGTGAGGCAATATATGATGGAGATTCTTGTACTTGGCATGGTGGAGTTAATAGCTGGGAGAAGGCAGATTGGAGTCCTATCTTTGGTAGAGAGGTTTGGGTGTTTCCTGATAATGATGAAGCAGGATTAAAGTGTGCTGAAGGTATACATAAATATCTAAAGAAGAATGGATGTAGCGTAAGCATTATTAAACCACCAGCAGACTTTAAAGAAAAAGATGATTTATATGATGCTTACGAATCAGGTTATTTTAAAGATTCAAAAGCATTAGAAGATTATGCTGCTGAAAATAAAGTTTATGTGGGTGGCAATGAGTTTGAGTTCTTGTCTTATGATGAGATGGCTGCTAATGATAGACCCCCTGAATGGTTGATAGATAAAATTGCTGAGAAGGAGACTGTTGTAAGTATATATGCTGAACCCAAGACTGGTAAGAGCTTTATAGGTATATCTATGATGCTTTCTATAGCTACTGGAACAGGGTGGTATGGTTATGAAACAGAAGAATCAGGTGTTTTGTATTTTTGTGGAGAGGGTGAGAAATCTATATTTAAGCGTATTTTAGCTTGGGAAGAGCATTTTGAAACACCCTTACAGGGTAAGAAGTTCAGGGTTAGTAATAGACCTGCAAGAATATTAGATGATGAGGATTATGAAGATGTACTTGCAAAAGCACATATTGCTAAAAAAGAATTTGGCAGTTTAGGTCTTATAGTTATAGACACCCTTCAGAGAAACTTTGGTTCAGGAGACGAGAACAGTACTTCTGACATGAATCTATTTATACAAAGAATAGATAGGTTAAAGTTTGAGACTGGTGCTTGTATTATGCTTATCCATCATACAGGTCATGCTGGTAGCAAATCTAATGGCATAAGAAGAGGTAGGGGTTCAAGTGTATTACCTGCTTCTGTTGATTCTGAGTTCTTTATAGAAAGAAAAGACGAAGATAATGCTAATGGAGTTTTAGGTTTAGAAGAAAAGGTTATGTATGTAAAAATGAGTCAAACACTTAATAAAGAAGATATGAATATGCCATCAATAAACTTTAGAATGGACACTGTTAAAAGACTAGGCAAGAATGGTGATAAGAAGTCTGCTGTTTTAGTCAAGGTAGAAGATAATGAAATGCCTATACAAAATACAGATAAAATTATTAGTCCAAAACAGCAAAAAGTGTTGGATGCGTTAAAAGAATTACCTAGATTAGATAATCCAAGCAATCCCCAAGACCAGTTATATATGCCTTCTGATTTAGAAGGAAGGATTATGGATGGAAGGAATCCTATGAAAAAAGAAGCTATAAATGATAGATTAAAAGAATTAGTTAATAAAAAATTAGTTAAACACACACTTCATGTAGGATATCAACACATGGAATATGGTGGATTACAGTCAGACTTTACTAATGAATAGTTTAGGTGTTAGTTTGGGTGTAGCTTGGGTATTTTTGGGTGTAGATGGGTGTAAATCATTAAATATTTTGGGTGGGGTGGGGTGTGTTCCTTTAGGAACACCCAAGCACCCAAATTATGATTGCCCACTTTAGGTATTAAATTATGAAAATATATTTAGATGAAACATTAAAGGATAAATTAAAAGAATTGAGAATTTGTGAGAATGAGACTTATGTTAAGTGGGGTAATCGAAAACGCATCTTTAAGATGATAGGCGTTCCATTTGAGATTAAGTTTTGTAGAGCAGAGCAAATGTTAAAAGATTCTACTATTAACGATTCTAAACAAAAGCAACTTAAAATGGTTGAAATGATGTTAAGAGCTTATGAGCAATTAAATATCAAATGTGAGGAAAGTGGTTACATACAAATACAACCCAATGCCAAGTGTTTTAATTTTGATAATAAAACAGCACTGGTTTGTGATACTGATTCTGATAAACCTATACTGGAGAAAATACACAAAGATGAGAAGGACATAATGATATTTAGTATTGAAGAATTATTTAGATGCATCCCCAGTGATTTTATGAGAGCTAAAGAACTACTAAGCAAATTAGATAAATCAGTAAACATCAAGAGAGTTGATTATGGGAAAAATTGATAAAGTTCATATAAAAAGATATGAAAAAAACATAAAGCGTATTGAGTCTGAGATTGAATCCCTTGCCCTCTACATTGATAAAAAGAAAACAGAACTAAAAGTGTGGGAAAATGCAAAAAATAAAAAATAAAGATATTACAGTTTGGTTTAGTTGTGGAGCTGCAAGTGCTGTAGCAGCAAAGAAAACCATTGATTTATATGGACATACAAACAAGGTAAGAGTAGTCAACAATCCTATTAAGGAAGAACATCAGGATAATCAAAGATTTTTAAAAGATATTGAGCAATGGTTGGGTGTGAAGATTGAGTTTGCAATCAATCCCAAATTTCCTGACTACTCATGTGAGACTGTTTGGAAGGAAAGAAAATATATGGCTGGTAATTTTGGAGCACCATGCACCACACACTTAAAGAAGCATGCAAGACAGGTTTGGGAGATTAATAATCCAACTGATTATATTGTTCTTGGTTTTACTGCTGATGAGGAAAAAAGAGCTACAAGGTTTAGAGACAATCAAAAGGATAACTTATTAACTGTATTGATTGATGAGAATATAACTAAGCAGGGTTGTTTTGATATTTTGTTAGAAGCTGGAATCAAACTACCTGAGATATATTCTTTTGGCTATCCCAACGCTAACTGTATTGGTTGTGTTAAGGCTAGTTCACCTACTTATTGGAACTTAGTAAGAGAAACATTCCCTGATGTATTTGAAGAACGCATGAAGCTATCAGATGAATTGGGTGCTAACTTGGTTAGATATAAAGGCAAAAGAATACCTCTTAGAGAACTGCCAGTAGATGCTAAAGGTAGAGATTTAAAATCTTACAACTTTGAATGTGGTATTTTTTGTATTAAGGATAATGACTATGTCTAAGTGGCATGGTGGCAAAGGCTCTAAGCGTAGAAAAGAAGATAAGAAAAAGATTGATGCCAATTGGGATTTAATATTTAACAAAAAGAAAAAGGAAAAGAAGAAGAAGTGAATAAATTTTATAATGAAGACCTGCCTTATGGAGAAGCTGGTGAAAGATTTGTTCTTAACATTATTAACAAGAAGCATCCAATGGCGTACAAGATGGAAGGCAACTTTAAAGAATATGACATTATGATTCCTGAAACACACAAAACAGTTGAGGTTAAAAGAGATAAGCACACCGACAGAACTAATAATGCTTTTATAGAAACTTACTGTAATCATGTTGAGTCAGGCATTAATGCAACTACAGCAGACTATTGGGCATATCTTACCAAGACCATGCTCTACTGGATTAAGTCAGATGCTATGAAGAAGTGCATAAAAGACAACAACATATTAGAAGGAAAGAACTATAGGATTGATGGAAAGATAATTGATGCTTACTTGATTCCTATAGATATATTTAAAAACTATTGTATGCGAATAGATACATTAACTGAGGAGCAACTATGCCAATTAAACTAAGACCTAGTGCTGTTGTTAAAGATAGAGCAACAGGTAAGACAAAAACAGAACACTACTATCTAAAGAGTATGACAGCTAAGGAACTAAATGATTATATTAAATCATCTAGCTCTAAGAAAAAGGTCATACAAAAATGTAAGAATGAACTAATCAGGAGAGGTAAATGAGTGACCCAGTAAACCATCCACCACATTACAACAATGGTGGTATTGAATGTATTGACTACATCAAACAACAATTAGGGAGCAACTTCCCTGCATATCTTGAGGGCAATGCTATCAAGTATCTACATAGGCATAAGTACAAAGATGCTAACATTCAGGACTTAGAGAAGAGTATTTGGTATATTAATAAATTAAAAGAACATTACGAGAACCTATGAAGATAGATAAACAAAAGCTAAAAGAAAAGATAGAGCAAGGTAAGTCATCACATGATATCGCTATGAGTTATGATGTTCACCCATCAACCATAAGAAGAAAAGCTAAAGAGCTTGGACTTAAGTTTGAAACACAATCATGCTGGAGAAGGAAATGAGAGTATCAATTAAAGACAATATCAAAGATGTAACTAAGTGGACTACTGGAGTGCAGAAGAAACAAGTGCCATTCGCTACTGCTATGGCTATCAACAAAACACTAGGCATAGGCAAAGGTAATCGCATGAAAGGTTTAGATAGAGAGATGCAGAAGCAAATGATTAAGAAACTAGATAGACCAATGGCAAGAACAACTAAAGCCTTTTATAGAATCAGTGCAAGGAAAACAAATCTTACTGGCACATTAGGTTTTACTGAATGGGCAAACAAGTTCATGCAATACTTAGTGCATGGTGGTGTTAGGTCAGGTGAGTCATCTAAGGTTGGTGTACCTTACATACCTAATGCCAAGTTAAATAAGTTTGGTAATATTGCAGGCAGGAAGAGTGGTCTAATAAAAAAACAAACTCAATTCATTGGTAACATCAAAGGTATTGATGGTGTGTGGGAAAGACAGAAGGACAGGTCAGCTAAGCTGATGGTTGCCTTTAAGAACAGCGTAACCTATCAGGCTATGTTTCCCTTCTACAAGATAGCTGAGAAATATAGTAAGGCTAAGTTTGACAAGAACTTTGCTGAAGAATTTACTAAAGCACTCAAGAGTGCCAAATGATAGGTTCTTCTACAACAACCTATGTGCCTC
>Ga0187219_1001400_pt1 | contig 11596 bp, 10 predicted proteins | sample 13SPOviralmetaG_FD_130162 | JGI IMG/M metagenome (GOLD analysis project Ga0187219, IMG submission 130162) | Marine viral communities from the oligotrophic San Pedro Time Series (SPOT) site, San Pedro Channel, CA, USA - 13 SPOT_SRF_2010-07-21... | ecosystem: Environmental > Aquatic > Marine >... | reverse complement strand
TATTACATACTCGCAGGTATAGTTTACACATTGTTTGTAGGCTTCACTGCAAGTTCAATTCAACAAAGAGTTACAATTGAAACAATTAAAGACCAATGTTTTATAGATGGCTGTACAAAAGTATATGAATACACAGGTGAAGTTGGCGGTGAGGAATGGGAAGAACTAATTGTTATTGCCGAAGAGGCCCAAGAAGAAGCAGAGATGTGGAAGGAAGATGCTGAAGCAAAATGGGAAAGTGAAGAGAACCCGTACTACAAGGCAGGCAGTGAATCAGATGCTGACGCATACATAAATTTATTTTTTATGTTATCAGATCCAATCAATTGGATATTCACATTGATAATTGCTACATTTATAGCAGGATTCTACTTAGCATTTTACAGTTGTAAACTAGCAATAGAAAAATATTTTAGGAGGGATCATGGGGAAGATTAGACAATGGATAGCAAGATGGTTTGATTACCACATAGAAAGAAGTCTACAACGTCAAGCAAATAAGCAATGGAAAAATAGGAAAAAGCAGTAATATAATGGATAGACCTGAACACTTTTGCATACTACCTTGGATCAATCAAGAAGCCAGGACGGACGGCTCTGTGGCTGTGTGTTGTGTTATGCAAGAAACTGTTCCAGAGTTTAACTTAGCAGATGGCGGCACACTTAAAGATGCTTGGGATAGTAAGTGGCTTGCAGATTTAAAAGCAGACTTCTTAGCAGGAGAGAAACCTAAGTCATGTTTTAATTGTTGGAATGAAGAAGACGCAGGTATAGAAAGTAAACGTTTACGAGAACTTAAAAAGTTTTCACATCATGCAGAAGACCTAGACATAATTCAAAAGCCTAAGAGCATGGATTTAAAATTAGGAAACATCTGTAATACTAAATGTAGAATATGTACAAGTTTTGCAAGTAGTCAATGGGTACCAGAAGAACAAGAACGCGATGGTGATACTAACCACTTTGCAAAGTTAATGGGAAGACAAGGACGTTGGCCCGAACTAAACGAGGAGTTCTGGGATAACTTAGAAGACCAAATTGACGAAGTGGAAAGCCTAGAGTTCTTTGGCGGCGAGCCGTTTTTAATTAAAAGACATTTTGATATATTGCAAAGTCTTGTAGACAAAGGCAGAGCAAAAGATATAAGCATTAGTTATAATACAAACGGTTCAATCTATCCTGAACATGCTATAGCACTATGGAAAGAATTTAAACAAGTTCAAATATTCTTTAGTATAGATGGCGTAGGCAAACAGTTTAATTATATAAGACATCCGCAAGACTTTGATATAGTAGTAGATAATTTCCATAAGTTTAATCAACATGACTTTATAGACTTAAATATTTTTTATACAGTTAGTTTGTTTAATATAATGTCTATGGATGAGATACTTGCATGGCAATTAGAAAATAATATAGACTGTAGCATACATTTTAATATGGTGTATGAGCCAAAGCATATAAGTCCTAAAGCATTGCCTAAGCAAGTAAAGAAGGCAATTACAGAAAAGTTACAAGGGCACAATGATCCTAGAATACAAACAACATTAAACTATATGAACCAAGAACACTATGTAGGATACATGGACGAGTTGACGAGACAAACAATGTTCAGTGACAAGTATAGAAACGAAAGTATAGCAGACACATTCCCTGAACTATGGGAACACCTGGAGCCGTTCTTTAATAAAAGTGATACTATGCAATTCATGGACGAGATACATTCTATAGGAGCAGGAAATAAGCATGACCGACTATAGTAAAACATTCTGTCCGTATCCTTGGATACATATCATGACGCAACCTAGTAGTACAATAAATTTTTGTTGTGTTGCCAATGGTCAAATTAAAAAAGATGATGGCAGTATACTAATGCTAAACAAAGGCGATGATATTTCTAGTGTATGGAATAATAATCACTATCGCAAAATTAGAAAGCAAATGGTAGAAGGGGAACGAGTAGATGGCTGTGAGCCTTGTTACGAATTAGAGGACTTGGGTATACCAAGTTATAGAGAAAACTATATTCAAGACTGGATGGGTTTTCATAGAGAAGCAGACAACATAAGACAAATAGTAGATGACAGTATAGTAAACGATTATGTTGTTAAAGAAAGTCCACAGTACTTAGACTTTAGATTAGGCACACTATGTAACTTACGTTGCAGAATGTGTCAGAGTCAGAACAGTAGTGCTATATATAAGGAATTAAAAGATGAAGAATTATACACAGACGAAGAACGAGACTTTATCGTTAAAACAAGTCATTGGAATGATTTCAGTGATTATACTCAGCCTTGGTTTGATGACCCTGGGTTTCTTAGCACAGTTGAAACATGGTTGCCTAATGTCAACAGGTTATACTTCACCGGCGGTGAGCCTACAATTATACAACGTGTGTATTGGATCCTAGAAAAGTGTGTAGAGCTCGGACTCAACGACAACATAGATTTAGTATTCAATAGTAATATGACAAACATACAACCGAGGTTCTTAGATTTAATAGCCAAGTTTAAGAGTGTGTTGATGTGTTTAAGTGTTGATGGCTATAGTACAACAAACGAATATATTAGAAGTGGTAGCACTTGGAGTATAGTTGATAAGCATATTAGAGACTATGCTACATCTGAGGTGGTAGGTAACTTATTGTTTAGTCCTGTCGTACAAATATATAACATACTGGATGTAACAGACTTAATTGATTATGCTGAACGTATACAAAAAGAAACTGGCAGAAGAATTGATATTAGTTTTCTGTTAAACAATTATCCTAAATGTTTGGACATTAGGAACTTGCCACAGCATGTTAGAGATGCGGCTATAGAACATTTAGAAACGTGGTCCGCAACTAGTACATACTTTGCAGAAGATGAACGTAACAAGCAAACAGTATTAGGACTTATTAAAGCATTGAAAGAAAACTATAACGAAGACTCGGAACAACAAATGCAAATATTTAAAGAGTACACAGAACTACTAGATAAGAAGAGGAATCAAAGTATGGCAGACAGTTTGCCAGACTTGTATAAGTTATTATATGAAACTTAATGATAAGAAATACTTATATGCTATCGGGTGCAGTCATATGGCAGGCAGTGAAATTGCTGGACCCGGTATAACATCAAGTCTTAAACAAAATGTTAATAATGCATGGCCCGGGCAGTTAGCAATAGATAATAATCTAAATTATATAAACCAATCTGTTCCAGGTGGTAGTAATGAATATATAATGAGAACATGTATAGACTTTGTAAGCAGATGGATTGCAAATGGGAATGATGTTTCAGAATTGTTTATAACTGTGGGCTGGACCACTAATGAACGATTAGAGTTTGAATGGGAAGGCGAACGTTACAGTTGGTGTAACGGCACTGATCCACAGTTCTTTCAGAAAGAAGATGGTAAGCCAGACTTCACAAACTGGTTTAAGTTTTTACAACTATATCATACAGCATACGATTTTGGATTATTTAAAAAGATAACATACATGATTGCACTAAACTCGTTCTTAAAATCAGTTAATGTAGACCATGTGCAGGTAAATAATTGTGCTAGTATACCAGAAGATGCGTGGAAGTCGTTGGATATGCAACACCTAGAACATGTGTTTCCTAATGATATATTTTATAATAAGCATGAAAGTTTTATAGAAAAATATAATACAGACGAAAACAAAGAACATTTTACGCCATGGTTACATGCTGATAAACATATACATAGTCTGTATGCAAAAGAAATTATGGAGTTTATAGAACAATGAGTAACGAAGAAAAGAACGAACTAGGTGAACCAGATAATATCGTAGACATGGGAGACTTACAAGGTAACCCAATACCGTCTGCTGTAGATGATGCCGCAGACGTAATGAGTGGCACAGCACCAAAGGTACCCGATGGTGACTTTAAACTAAGTAAAGAGGAAGAGGAACTGCTTAAGAAGAAGTTGGATCAAATCCGTAAGTCAGATCCGTTTATATATAGATGAGAATACTTGGCATCAGTTGTATGTTCCACGATGCTTCTGTTACAGTAATGGAAGAGAGCAAAATACTATTTGCCGGTCATGCTGAACGTTACAGTAGACAAAAAAACGATTCTTATTTAAATCAGGAACTAATGGCTGATGCATTAAAGCACGGACTACCAGATGTAATTGTATTACACGAAAGTAGTACACTAAAGAATAAACGTAGAGTATCCCAATTGACATGGGCAAGTATCAAAGCCGCGTTCACAGAGATAACAGCAGAAGAGTGGCTAAAGAAATTTTATCCACAACTAAATGGTATACCTGTAACTAATTGTTTACATCACGAGTCACATGCAGGGGCAGGTGTTATGACTAGTGAGTTCGATGAATGTGCTGTAATGACTATAGATGCTATAGGAGAATATCAAACAGCAACTATATATTACTATGATAGTTCGGCAACTCCGGCACTACAACTTAAACATGAAACTAAGTTTCCTAATAGTTTAGGTTTGTTTTATAGTGCTGTTACTCATGCAGTAGGATTAAAACCTATGGAAGATGAATATGTATTAATGGGAATGGCGGCGTATGGTAATCCTGTTTATGCAGATAAAATTAATAAAGAATTATTTAAACATGCAGAAGTTACAAATGATAACTTGCATGAATGTTTACATACAATTAATATGTCTAAAGGTTTACCTAAAAACTTTATGAGTGCTGAAGCATTAGCAGACGAACAAATACAATTTGATTTAGCCGCAAGTGCTCAACAAGTATGTGAGCAAAGGATATTGTCTTATGCCACATTGGCTAAAAGATATAACAATTCAGACAATTTAGTTTTTATGGGAGGGTGTGCATTAAATTGTGTAGCAAACTCCTTACTATATAAAGTATTTAAAAATTTACATATAATGCCTAATCCAGGAGATGCTGGTAGCAGTTTAGGTGCCGCGGCATTATATAATTATTATAACACATTACAAAAAGCAGAATGGGAAGGGCCATACTTAGGTTATAATATTGAAGGCACGTGGCCCGAAAAGAAATTCTTAGCAAGTCTAAGAGAAGGTGATATATTCGGAGTTGCAAATGGCAAAGCCGAGTTTGGTCCTAGAGCATTAGGTAATAGAAGTTTGTTTGCTGATCCAAGAGGGGAAACAATTAAGGATAGAGTAAACGAAATTAAACGTAGGCAAAAGTTTAGACCTTTTGCTCCTATTGTTCTACAAGAACATGCTAGTGATTGGTTTGACATGCCGGGCGGTTATGATGATAGTCCGTACATGCAATTTGTTGCTAAGTGTAAAAGACCAGACATAATACCTGCTGTCGTACATGGGGATGGTACAAGCAGAGTTCAAACTGTTAATAGAAAACAGCACCCTGAACTATATAAAGCACTATCCAAATGGCATGAGGAGTCGGGCTGTCCTATAGTACTCAATACGAGTCTTAATATTAAAGGTCAGCCTATAGTGAATACTATCGAAGACGCACATGCTTTTGAAACCCATTACGGAGTTAAGGTACATATCAGTGACGATTAGAGTAGAACAAGACGTAATAGACAGAGTTAGGAAAATTGGTATAACAGAATATATCAAAGAACTCCTAGAGGATCATAACTTTGACGAGCTTAATAATTCGGATGTAAGTTTAGAGCCGTGGTTATACGATCCTGCAATATCCCACGAAGAAGCAATGTTTTATAAATTAAAAGACAAGTGCCATGTGTGCGGAGTATCTCCTAGATTTCATAGAGACGATTGTCCGTATAGTATGAATCAATTGTATTTTGCTGAATTAGAAAAACATGATTTAGGGTTAACTCATATTAATCATTATATTAATGCATTAATAGGTGAATTAAATATAAAAGGTGTGAAGGGTAAGTAATGTACGACATATTTTATATAGGTGATAACTCTTCTTTACAAGAACGTTTTCCGTTTGCAAAGCAAATAGATTCAGAAAAAGATATTAAAAGTAAAACTAAACTATATTGGCTTGTAGAACCTAACATTAAAATTACTGATTGGAGTGTATTTGATTACGTTCCGGACGTACACACTAATAGATTTATACATATATGGAAATGGGATAGTGCTAATTATGGTGGATTATATTTAAAACCCAAAAAGCAAAACATGTATACCGATACATATCATCATAATAATGTAATATGTGCAAAAGCATTTACAATATTACATAAATTAACTCCAGAAGATTATTTTAAAAACAATAATACTAGTTCACATGTATGGTGTGTTGATCCAGATTACAAATTAGCAGATGATATTAATTGGGCACCGGGGAATTTCGAACCAAACTTTATACATAGTTTTCATTTACGTGGACAATTAGAACATAAGTATCCTGAAAAAGAAGGCGGAGTTAAATTATTTCCTAGTAATTGGGAACAAGCAGATACAAAATACCATGGCTTTTTAGATGCGAATATAATTTATCCTATATTATATGTAGAGGATGTAGAGGATTATGCACAACGAGATATATTTAAAGAAGAATATGTTTGGTTAATTGATAAAGAACATACAATAAATGTTAAAACAGTTGACTGGGTACCTAATCCTTTTGAGGATACTATGGTACATTCATTTAAAATGCCATACCAATTACAAGAAAAATATCCATTAGCAATGGGTGGTATTAGATTAATACCAATTAATTGGAAAGAATCAGATACTAAAATACACCCAGCATGTCCAATTGAAGATGAAAACTATGATGTATTCTATATAGACGAGTCTGAGTTTACAGCAGAAACATATAACGAGTATGCTGAGCGTAGTAAAACAGATTGGTTTTGGATAGTAGATAGAGAATATCTATTTAATGGCAAGTTATTATTTGTGCCCGCAGAACATGAACGTGATTATATTCACGTATTTAAAATACCAGGACACCTAGAAGAAAGGTATCCACTAGATAATACTGACCCGTGGGATAATAGATGTGGCGGTATTAAATTAATTAATAAACAATTCGATATTACCAAACACAAATATCAAGAAGATATATGTCCAGTACGTTATGATATATTTTATTCTGATAATATTAATGACTACGAAACGTATTCAAGGAAAAGCAGAACTAAAATGTTCTGGTTAATAGATAGTGAACATCAAATAAATGAGGAGTTTAAATATGTACCGCTACAGTTCGACCAAAAATACATACACGTTTTCAAGTTTCCAAATGACTTGGATCACAAATACCCAAGAGCAATTAAGAATGTCAGCGACAACAGAGCAGGAGGTATCAAACTTGTTCCAAAGAATGTGGGTGACGATGCCAAGTTTATCGACAGCAATCCAGTGGGAGGACGATCCTACCCTATTGTATACTCAGATGGCACACTTACAAAAGTTGACATAGACTGTTGGATCATACCTGAAGCATTTAATACTATAACAAGTATTAATTGGAGCCCTACTGTATTCCAAAAACACATGAAGCATATATTTAATGGGGGGCAGGTTGTGTGGATGCCTAAAGATTGGGACGGTGAAGTTAAAGTACATGACATAAGTCCTGTACAATTAAATTATGAATTTCAAACATTTAATAATTATGAAGAAGGAATTGCACAAAGTAAGTATGACTGGTTCTGGGTAATCGATCCGGATGTGGTTGTATTAGAAGATTTTGATCTAGACTTTCAGCCTAATGTGTTTGATGAAGGTAAGCAACATGTATGGCAAAAACTAAATCCTGTAACAGGTAAGCAATACGATTATGGTGGAGTTAGTTTACGTCATAAGAGAGAGGGCAAAGGTAGACCAAAATACATTCGAGAACCTGCTTGTACGCAGAAAGAATATCCAGTGTACCACATACAGCCGGAAGAACTACTACAACCGTTAGACGACGTCTACGAGCGTCTGTGTAGCCAATGTGATGTGGGTATGATGTGGGTAGTTGATGCACATATAGAAGTATATGCTGACTTCGATTTCAGTTACTATCCTACACAATATGATAAAGATGTAGTACATATATGGCAACATGATGGCAACAGTAAGCAAAGTGGTGTTAAGTTAATGCCTATGGGAGCATACTCTGAGCAGGAAATTAAAGAAAACAGTTATGTTAAACTAAAAGAAATGCCTAGTGTGGCTAGTAAAGATCCTGTTTGGCCCGTAGAACAATTAGAAAACATGACTAGTGCAGAGATTCAAAGCATTATTAACACACACAAAGACGTAGGATATGTATGGACCGTTGATCCAGACATTGAATTAGACGATAATATAATTAAACAAAGTATTATTCCACACATAGATAACAGTAATATAGTGCATGTATGGAAAAGAACTGACACAGATGGCTTGGTTATTGGGCATGGCGGACTTAGACTGTGGCCCACAACGTATGATGCTACACAATTAACCGACGAACAAGTGCTAACTTGCAGTATACCAGACCAATTAATACTGGATGCAGTAGCAGGAGAGCAAAAAGAATATCCTATTTGCTATCTAAATAACGATACAGACATACTAGAACAGTTAAATCAGTTTGATGTAGGGTGTGAAAGCACAATGTATTGGGTAGTTGATCCACATATAACACTTGCAGATGACTGGAAGTTTGATTATGTGCCTACAAAATGGGAAGAACATGTGGTACATGTGTGGTTAGACAGCACAGATAATAAACGTGGAGTTAGATTAATACCTAAAAACACATTTACAGATAGCCAATATACCATAAAACAATTAATTAATAATACATTTACTGATTTAAAAACTGTATATAGGGTAGCAAGTCAACCTACAACGTGGAAATGCTATGCATTTAATACAGAAACTCCTTTATTAAAACAATTAAATGAGTTTAAATCACAGAATAAAGCAGAATACTTCTATACTATAGACCCAGACGTAACTGTAATAGATGAATTTAAGTTTAATTACACACCACAATTAGATAGTTTAAACAAAATACACACATGGCAACGTACAAATCCTAGAACAAACATGCCTCACAGTTACGGCGGCATACGTTTGTGGCATAAAAGCATAGAGGGATTAACATCAGATGACATACAATTAAACAAAATGCCACGTGGCACACTACAATATGTTAAACAACAGGCTAGTGTGTACCAGCCATATCACATAGTATTAATAACATACAAACAAAACAACACAGATGAACTGTTAAGCAGACTGCCTGAGGGTACTATGTTGGTCAAAGACGTTGAAGGTATATTCACAGCACACAAACAAGCCAGTACTCTAGTAGACACCAGTATGTTTTGGGTAGTGGATGGTGATGCTGAAGTAATGGCGGACTTTGATTTTAGTTATATACCTGATGTGTATGACCAAGACGTAACTCATGTGTGGAATAGTGCTAACCCTATCACAGGCGATACATATGGCTATGGTGGAGTTAAACTGTTTAACACAAATCAAATCAGAGGAGCAACCACTTGGGGTATAGACTTTACAACAGGATTAAGCAAACGATTCAAAGTAATGCCACAAGTTGCTTGTACTACCAAGTTTAACACAGATGCATACAGCACATGGCGTAGTGCATTCAGAGAATGTGTTAAGTTGGCTACTAGTGTAGACCCAGATGCACAACAACGTTTGGGTGCATGGCTAAACAGCAGTACAGGGGATTACTGGGCACAGGCTAAAGCAGGAGCAGAACAAGGGAATGACTATGCAGGACGCAACCGGGGGAACATCACAGCATTGGAACTAATCAATGACTATGACTGGTTAAAGGAGTATTATGATGGAAACAATTAAACTCACAACATGGCAAGCAGTAAGTGATTATATTGATGCAGGAGCATTTCAAATCAGAATGAGTCAGTTTGAACACTTACAGCAACATGCAAACTACTATCCAAGACATGCTTACAGCAAAGGACAGTTGGCATCAAAGAGTTGGTTACTGGGGGAACTGAAACGCATAGACTTTGCAGAGGATATCACTGTGGCTATATTGGGCAGTTGGATCGGCACATTAGTTGATCCTTTACACCAAATGATGTCAATAGCCAGAGTATATGGTATAGATGCAGACCCAGAGTGTGTGGCTATAAGTGAGAAACTCAATCAGGAATACTTAGAAGGGTGGAGATACAAAGGGGTATGTGCAGACGTAACACAATTAGATTGCAGTAACATGCAGTTTGAGACCGGGGGAGAGCTGATTGATGTTACGCCTCACATAGTAATCAATACCAGTAGCGAACACATGAACACAGAATGGTTTGATACAGTGAGCAAACAACAGTTAATAGTAATGCAGACCAACAACAGCACAGAGTTTGATGGTCATGTTAATGTTTGTAGCAGTATAGAACACATGCAGGAACTGTATCCACTGTCATATACTGCTTATGTGGGTGAGATGCAGACTCCAGCATACACCAGATACATGCAGATAGGCTTCAAGTAATCAATTATAACTAGTGTTAAAGGCGAGCGGCGGGCATCCTTATAACAGGTGCTGAGCGAAGCGAAGCGCCTCCGCGGCGATAAGCATATTTTTATCTAGCAGTACTGCTAAGTTCTAAGGGAATATCCTCCACACTACTCCAATTGTCTTCTATGATAACATATTCTTGATGTGTATCTCCTGATAGTACAGTACTTGAATGCCATCTATTAGTGTCTACTATGAACAAGTCTCCTTGATGTGTGTGTATGTCCTCCGCATTCTGTCTGCAAATCCTCACAGAGTTATTGGATAGTTGTAGTAATACTCTGTATGAACCTGTTAGAAACTTATCCTTATGTGTAGGCATATCTATTCTACACACAGTATAAGACATGTTATAGTCTCCTATGAGTTCCTTTAACAGTACGATATCCTTATTATCAGTTATATCCACAGTAAGTGGGCATGTGGTAAAGTCCACAGTGGCAAATGATCCACTAGGCGTATGGTGTAGTGTATCCCATGATTGTTTTGCTTTACTGGGTAATAGCCGTAAGATGTTTCTCACAGTATGGTTAATAGCAGTAGTATTCATAACTGTATTTATAGTGTTAGGAGGTAATATGTGTATAGAGGCTTTAAACACTGATAAACACCTAAAGGCGTAGACTTCGGCATGCTGTACGCATTTGAAGTCTTATACAGTATACAAAAAGATTTTGCTCAAAAAAAATTTCAGAATGCCCACCTCCGGGTATACAGTAGACAAAAAAATGCAGATACCACCGATGCCCTTTTTCCAAAATTGCAACCCCTGTGCTCTATTACCGGTACCCCCTGGTAATTATTGAAATATTCTTTTTGCCAGAATTTTTTCTCAATATAAGTATAGTTCTGATTCGAACTAGTATCACACTATACAGTTATAAATACTACACCTATGCCTAGCACTACTAATACCATTCCCAGCCCATGTAAGGGTATATGCAACTTAGACTTTGCCACACACACTATATGTCAAGGCTGTGGTAGACATGTAACGGATATAAGGGAGTGGAGAACCTATACTGATGCACAGAAGTCTGAGAGTAATAGTCGTAGTGAACAGAGGCTTAGTGAGATACTAAGAGCGTCTACTGAATAGGCTTACTGTTAAACTGATAACACCAATAGCCAATAACCAGGTCAT
>Ga0187219_1001395_pt1 | contig 11613 bp, 16 predicted proteins | sample 13SPOviralmetaG_FD_130162 | JGI IMG/M metagenome (GOLD analysis project Ga0187219, IMG submission 130162) | Marine viral communities from the oligotrophic San Pedro Time Series (SPOT) site, San Pedro Channel, CA, USA - 13 SPOT_SRF_2010-07-21... | ecosystem: Environmental > Aquatic > Marine >... | reverse complement strand
TATCAAGCTGAATGACCTTGAAGCGCAATACATCCCTCTGGATAAGCCAGATCGCAAGAAGTTATACTATGACATTCGATCTGAACACGCATGGAAACATGAAGCATATTCAGAACCAGAAGAAGCTGCCACTCTATACTTCTTGATGAAGACAGGTTTCAATGGTGTGTATCAACTCAACCATAATACCAATGGTAGATACGGAACTCCGTCTGGCTTGTTGAACCAGAAGGATCAAGTCTACGACAGAAACGTGATAGTATGGTGGAATCAAGCACTGCAGATAACAGACATACAATCTTCTGATTGGAAGGATGCCGTGGATGGTATGCCAGATAAAACTTTTTATTTCTTTGACCCACCATACCGAGACTCGTTTGCAGACTATGGTAATGGGTTTACTGATGATCAGCTATTGGATCTTATATCATTCTGTGATAACCAAACACTTGTGATGCTATCGAATCGAGATGATGAAGATTGGTTTGCGAATCAGAAACGATCTCTTGACTCCGCTCACATCGATGTGACCTATACTGCAGGTAGACGAAAGAAGACTGAAGACGGTTTTGCCGCAAAGAAGGCAAGAGAAATATTATTGTATAGAACAGACTCTGAGGTTTTTACTTGACTCTTCATAGATTCTATGTTAATATAGTGTCAATCATCATAGGAGATTCTATTGTCTTTTTACACTTCAGTTAATCGGTACGGTAATACTATATTCTATCGTGGCTACAATGATAGCGGCAATCCGATAGAACAAAAAATACCATTTAAGCCTACGCTATACATCAACTCGAATGGTTCCAAGTCTGATTGGATTTCCTTGAATGGAACTCCTGTCAAAGCTGTGGAGTTCGCTAAGATGAGTGATGCCAAAGAGTTTCTTGATCAGTACAAAGATATTGAGCAGTTCAAGGTCTATGGTCAGACCAACTACATCACACAGTATATCACGAAAAAGTTTCCGAATGAGATCAAATGGAATCCCAAACATATCAACGTGGTCAACTTTGATATCGAGGTTCAATCTGATGAAGGCTTTCCAGAACCTGGAGAAGCCAAGTATCCAGTTATATCGATTGCTCTCAAGTCTAGCAAAAGTTCTGTGTACCACGTGTGGGGTCTCGATGAATATGATCACACTAAAACAGAAATCAGTGGTGTAGAACTTATTCAATATCACAGATGCAACTCTGAGGAGCATCTACTTGCATCCTTTATGAAGTACTGGATCGGCAATCGTCCTGATGTTATTACTGGTTGGAACACTAAGTTCTTTGATATTCCATATCTAATCAATCGCATCCGTCGTGTTGGATCTGAGGAAGCCGTCAAACGACTATCTCCTTGGAACCGTGTGAATGAGCAAATCAAAACAGTATTCGGTAAACCACACCAATCCTATGAGATCGTGGGTATCCAATCCGCTGATTATATGGAGTTGTTCAAGAAGTTTGGTTACTCTTATGGCACCCTTGAGTCCTACAAACTGGATCATGTTGCCTATGTTGTTCTTGGTGATAAGAAGTTGTCGTATGAAGAGTATGGTAATCTATACACATTATACCAAGAAAACCACCAGAAGTTTATCGACTATAACATCAAAGACGTCCAGATTATTGATCGACTTGAAGAAAAGATGGGACTGATCCAGTTGGCTCTTACCATGGCATATCGTGCTGGGGTAAACCTTGAGACTACTCTTGGTACCACTGCTATCTGGGATTCGATCATCTATCGAGAACTCAATAAGAAACATGTGGCTATTCCACCCAACGAAGAAATGCCAAAGCCAGACTATCCAGGTGGTTACGTAAAAGAACCTATGATTGGTAAGCATGATTGGGTAGTTTCTTTTGACTTGAACTCTCTGTATCCGAATCTTATCGTTCAATCCAATATGTCACCAGAGACTTTGATCGGTACAAAAGAACCTCATGGTGTTGGGTATTATCTAAACCTACAAGAAAAGATAGACGGCGATTATTCTGTGGCTGCAAATGGTTCTGTATACAGTCGAAAGCACCAAGGTATTCTTCCTAAGATTATTGAAGCCTATTACGAAGAGCGTAAAGTTATCAAAAGAGAGATGCTCACAGCACAACAGGCTTATGAGAAAACCAAAACGATAGAACTTGAGCGACAGATCAACCAACTCGAAAATCGTCAGATGGCTATTAAGATTTTGCTCAACTCTCTCTATGGTGCTATCGGTAACAAGCACTTCCGTTACTTTGATATTCGTATTGCCGAGGGTATCACGTTGTCTGGTCAGTTGGCTATCCAATGGGCTGAACGTGCAATCAACAAAGAACTCAACAAGATCTTGCAGACTGAAGATGTAGACTATGTTATTGCAATCGATACAGACTCGCTGTACATCAACTTTGGTCCATTCATTGAGAAACTTAACCCAGAAGATCCTGTCAAGGCTCTTGATAAAATCTGTGGTGACCACTTCGAGAAGATCCTTGCTGCAGCGTATCAAGACCTTGCAGACAAGACCAATGCATACAAGAATCGTATGGTCATGGCTCGTGAGGCTATTGCCGATAAAGCAATCTGGACTGCCAAGAAGCGTTACATTCTGAATGTACACAACAACGAAGGTGTGCAGTATGCTGAACCCAAGTTGAAGATCATGGGTATTGAAGCAGTCAAGTCATCGACACCTCAAGTATGCCGTGATCGATTTAAGGAAGTTTTCCAAGTGCTGATCAACGGTACCGAGGAAGATACGCAGACTTACATTGCCGACTTCAAGAAAGAGTTCAAGAGTTTACCTGCAGAACAAGTTGCATTTCCACGAGGTATAAGTAGTGTGAGCGATTGGGCAGATAAAGAACGCATTTATCGTAAAGGGTGCCCGATCCACGTGCGAGGAAGTCTGCTATATAATGCACAACTGAAAAAGCATGGCCTAGATACAAAACTACAATCTATTCAGAATGGTGAGAAGATCAAGTTTTGTTACCTCAAGATGCCAAACCCTATACAAGAAAATGTAATATCGTTTCCAGAATATCTACCACCAGAACTAACTCTGAGTAAGTATGTGGATTACGATTTACAGTTTGAGAAAACGTTCCTAGCACCCTTGGAACTTATACTAACAGCCATTGGTTGGGATGCAGAACCAAAGGCTACACTAGATGCATTTTTCGAATGAAGTATGATGATATGGAACAACTATTATTCTGTACTGCTGAAGAGTGTGGAGAGGTAACCCAAGCGTGTATGAAGATTGCTCGGTTTGGATACACTGATGATAAACATGACCGTCTGCTAGAAGAACTAGGAGACTTGCAGTGCATGATAAACTTGTTTGTAGAGAATGAAGTATTTACTCAACAAGAAATAGAATACAATGCCGCTAAAAAGAGGTACAAACTAATGAAATACACACCAGAAATTATACCAAAGGATATATGAATATGAGTAACTTGATTGAACATTATGCAGCGTTTGTTGAAAGTATGATTTTAACAGAAGGTGATGCACGTGTCACAGAAAACACACTAGGTCTCGCAGGTGAGGCAGGTGAGGTTGCTGATAATATTAAAAAGTATTTTCGTGATGGTACTATTGATAAAGATAACTTGCAGAAAGAACTTGGAGATGTGCTCTTCTATTGGTTTGCACTGCACGGTGCCATGGGAATAGATCCTACTAAATCTATTGAAGCCAATATGATAAAACTTGCAGATCGTCGGAAACGTGGAGTTCTTCGTGGATCTGGTGACAACCGATAAGGAATCAAAATGAAGAAAAAGAAACCAGCAGAGGCATTTCGAATTGTCATTCTAGACAGTTCACCTGACTTCGATTATGAGAAAGCATCTAATCTGAAGTACCTCTTTACTCAAGCTAATAATGATATCATGTATCATCAGAATGGTAATGATCTTACGGATGTGATTAACTTTGATCCTAATATCACTTTCATTAATACACCCACAACTGTAGAAGATGGTGTGGTGATTGCATCAGAGTTAGAGTCTCAAGTACTTCAGATCTTGGCTAAAACTTCTGGTGGATGTGTTGTTCGAACACCTCTACCCATTGAGATTGTGGATCGCCTTTGCTCAACGAATGATAAGGTTGTCTATTATCCAGAGATCTTTTCTGAATCAACAGCAGAGAATCATACCTTTCATATCATTGGAGGTACACACGCTTCTGTCATGGCAGTCAAAGAAATTCTTTATGCCAAGTCTAGCACATTGATGGGCAATGTTGTGGCATGTACTGGTATCGAAGCAGCGATTATTGAACAGAGTATTTCAGCAATCACTGGACTGAAGTACATCTTCATGAACCAGTTGTACGACTTTATGTCTGAGTATGGTGGAGACTATAACCTAGTGTCCAACTATATTAACTCTCATCATGCCACAGGTGCCACAAACAATCGAGTACCTAACCGTCAGTTCAAACGTGGTATTCAAGATAAACGTGTGGATGCTATTAAAAATCTGATGAATATGGATAAAGAACTCTTTACAATCCTTGAGAAGTTTGATATAATCAACTCAGCATATTCAAATAGAGAGGAATAATACATGAGTATTATGGACAAACTCAAGAAGAACTCGAAGTTGAAACATACTTCAGTTCTATCTGAGTCTAAATTTTTTAATGAGAAGACCCCTACACCTACCAGCGTTCCTATGATTAACGTTGCTTTGTCTGGGTCTATTGATGGTGGTCTCCTACCAGGATTGACCACACTTGCTGGTCCATCTAAACATTTCAAAACTTCTTTTGCCTTGCTTATGGCTGGGGCATATCTCAACGCACATAAAGATTCAGTCATGCTGTTTTATGATTCGGAGTTTGGATCTCCACAATCATACTTTGAACAGTTTGGTATTGACACTGAACGTGTTCTACACACACCGATTACTAATATCGAGGAACTCAAGTTTGACTTGATTGGACAACTTGAAGCCCTTACACGTACCGACAAGGTTATCGTGGTTATTGACTCTATCGGCAATGTTGCGTCCAAGAAAGAGATGGAAGATGCTATCAATGAGAAGGCAGTGGCTGATATGTCTCGTGCTAAAGCATTAAAAGGCTTGTTCCGTATGTGTACTCCATATCTGGCAATGAAGGATATTCCTATGCTGGCTATCAATCACACGTACAAAGAACAAGGTCTGTTTCCAAAAGATATCGTATCTGGTGGTACAGGCATCTACTATTCTTCTGACAACATCTGGATTATTGGGCGACGTCAGAACAAAAAAGGTACTGACATTGTTGGCTACGACTTCGTGATCAACGTAGAGAAATCACGGTTTGTAAAAGAGAAGTCTCGTATTCCTATCTCAGTATCTTGGGATGGTGGTGTGCACAGTCACTCTGGTTTGCTCGATGTAGCACTCGCAGGTGAGTATGCTCGTAAACCTTCCAATGGTTGGTATGAAGGTGTAAACCCAGAAACTGGTGAGGTTCTTACTGGTAAGGTTCGTCTGGATGCCACGAATGAGAAAGAGTTCTGGGAGCCTGTCTTCGAAAAGACTAACTTTGCCCAGTTCATTCAGAACCAATACGAACTCGGTCATAAGTCTGAAGTAAGTATGGATGAGATTGTTGAAGAGGGTACGCTATGAATATCGAAATAGGTAAACCATATGCAGTAAGTGCATATAGAAAAAAATCTCTTATCGAGATTGAAATGTATTATCATGAAGATGGTCGAGGTCTGAATACAGAAATCGGTTGGAGAAATGGAACATTCATTGTAACTCCTCAAAATCAAGAAGAAGTCGATGATCTAAAAGCATGCATCTTTGTAGAGGGGGTTCATAGTTGGGAAGAGGGTAATGAGCCTGATATCTGGGACTATGAGCACTTTGAAGAGATTGAAATGGATAGTACTCACGATGGCTGTTGGGAAGAGTTTGTTTTCTATGGTAACCATTTTACCGAGGAAGAACAAGAGGCACTTGAAGAAGAGTTCGAAAATGACGAAGAACAGTATTGGAGAATTGATTTCCTTGAGGAAAAAGGTTTCGAAACCCAAGGGTGCAACTGGCAGATCCACGGCGGTGTTATTGTGGAAGAACCAGAGGAATGAGAACCGTCCATGAGTTTAATGTAATCCCTAATCACATTATTGATGATTGTATTAAGGATTATGGCTCTAAAGACAAGCGGCATCCTGGTGTAATGAACACGGCTGATCCTGGTATACACATTGGCAAGATCACCAAAATCATACAAGATGTTATTGGTAAGAAGATCCAGTTCAAGAGTGGTAACTACTACCAACATAGTAAACCATACTTACCACACACTGATTGGTTCTCTCATTTGGATAACAACTTGAATGTAGTGATTCCATTACAAATTGAATATCCAAAGGGACACAATCCTAGCTTGGTTGTGTTTGATCAGAAATGGAAAAGAAATGGTGTTACTTGGTGTATGCATCATCCAGTTTTAGACTTCTATCCTAATACTGGAGTGAAGGGTAATCCAAACGAATATCCTATTGAGGGTGGAACAGGGTTGAGAATGCTTAATGACTTAAAAAGTAGTTACTTGCCTCACTACCACGGCTTGGATTTGTTTGGGCTATCAGGTCGAGCATATTCATTTACCAGAGGCTCTGCTATTATATTTGATAACCAACGCATCCACTGCACGAGTTATTTTCAAGGAACAAAATTAGGACTAAGTTTGAGGTATAAGTTATGAAAGAAAATACAGATTATGAAATGATTACTGGCACTGGAGAGAACTGGGATATCCGTATTCTCACAGGTGAGTTTAATGAAACCGTTCTTGCTTTTAGTACGTTGAAAGTTACTGATGATGGAGAACACCTCTCTTTCAACTTTGATATTGTGTCGAGTCCTATTGATGATCTTGATGCAGATACCAACTTTGAACTACAAGAGACTGCTGGTCTTATCTTGGAGAACATCCTTGATACGGCTGCACATATGAAGAACCCAAAGGAAAAGAAATGAAGATCTTGATCTGTGGTTTGCCAGGTAGTGGAAAGACTACTCTGGCAGAACCTCTTGCTAAAACACTCAATGCTGTTTGGTTGAATGCTGATCAGATCCGAACAAAGTATGAAGGACGTGATCCAAGCAAATGGGATTTTTCTGGGTATGGTAGGTTGAAACAAGCTGACCGAATGCGATACCTTGCAGATGGTGCAGCTATGTCTGGTAGAATTGTTGTTGCTGATTTTGTCTGTCCGACTGATGCTACACGTGAGCACTTTAAACCAGATTTCACAGTATGGATGGACACTATTGAACAAGGGCGTTTCGAGAATACAAATAAAATATTTGAAAAGCCTCGGTTAAAAAATGTGCAGTACCATGTCTCAACTTGGTTTGATAACACACATGAAGTCTTGGCAGAGGTATTGAGTCGCTATTCAAAGATGAATAATATGACTGCTATTGAATATGCGGTGGATCAGACATGATTAGTCAAGATGATATAGATGCATTCACTGCGCCAGATTTTGATTGGCAAAAACCAACTGTGCAGATGCTTGGACGTTGGCAACCATGGCATGATGGTCATACAGAACTTTTTAAAAGAGCACACGCTATTACAGGCCAAGTGGTCATTCAAGTACGTGACGTAATGGGTATTGTTGGTGAGGATGCTGGCGGTGGTAGAACTGCAGAACAGATGGATAATCCTTTTCATAAACAAGAAGTGTTTGGTAATATTGAAAAAGGCTTGTCTCCCCACTTTACAAGGGGTAAGGATTATGTTATAATGGTGGTTCCAAACATCGTAGACATTTCGTATGGACGTGGTGTTGGATATACATTTACTGAGCATGATCTAGGTGAGAATATACATGACATTTCTGCTACCAAGATCAGAGCAAAGATGAGAGCCGAAGGTGTCTTAGATTACACTGAAGGTACTCGAATGGATAGTAACTATTATTATATGAAAGATCCTAATGATTAATGCTAATATAGAACAAACCATCATTCGCAATCTTCTCACTAATATGGATTATGTGCGAAAGGTTGTTCCGTTCATCAAACCAGAATATTTTGAGGGCGTCTATCAAAAGCTATTTGATGAGGTACTAAAATTTAGTGGTAGGTACAATAAGTTGCCTACACCAGAAGCATTCAAGATTGAACTTGATAACGCAGAAGGTTTTACAGATGAGCAATATAGACATGCGGTCGAGATCCTACCAGAACTTTTCAAAGAAGAGCCTGTTGATGAAACATGGCTACTGACTAACACTGAGAAGTGGTGTCAAGATCGTGCATTGTACAATGCCGTGATGGAATCTATCTCAATCATCGATGGTAAACACAAATCTCTGACGAAAGGTTCTTTGCCAGATATTCTGACCAAAGCATTAGCTGTCACATTTGACACAAATATTGGTCACGACTATCTTGAAAATGTAAATGAACGATATGAGTTCTACCATACAGAAGAAGAAAAGATCCCTTTTGATATTGAACTGTTGAATGAGATCACCAAAGGTGGTCTGTCTCTCAAGAGTTTGAATATTATTCTTGCTGGCACAGGTGTGGGTAAATCCCTTGCCATGTGTCACATTGCGGCTGGTGCACTCAACCTAGGTAAGAACGTTTTGTATATCACAATGGAGATGAGCGAAGAACGTATTGCTGAACGGATTGATGCCAACTTACTTGACATACCTATCGATCAAATCGATAGCTTATCAAAACAGATGTTCACCGAAAAGGTCGCTGGTCTCAAAAAGAAAACGAATGGTAGATTTATTGTCAAAGAATATCCAACTTCATCTGCCAACTCGAACCATTTTCGTGCACTCTTGAATGAACTGAAACTCAAGAAAGATTTTACTCCTGATATTGTATTCATCGACTATCTCAATATCTGTGCATCATCTCGTATGAAGATGGGCAACTCTGTAAACTCTTATACATACATCAAAGCAATCGCTGAAGAACTGAGAGGACTAGCCGTTGAATTTAAACTACCGATTGTCTCTGCAACGCAAACGACACGTTCTGGTTTTGGTTCGTCAGATCCTGGGCTTGAAGACACTTCCGAGTCTTTTGGACTACCCGCTACTGCCGATCTCATGCTTGCCTTGGTTGCTACGGAAGAACTGGATGCCCAAGGTCAGATTATGGTCAAGCAACTTAAAAACCGATACAATGATCCAAACAAAAACAAACGATTCCTAGTCGGTATTGATCGATCTAAGATGAGGCTATATGATGTACAAGACAGTGAACAAAACTTGGTTCAAGATGTACCAGTATTTGAGAACACTGATACCAACGAAAGATTTAAGGATTTTAAACTATGAACATAAGTAAACCATCAGCAAGACTCGTTGGGTTTACCCAGCCAGATTGGAGAAATGACAAAGAACAGTTAGGTCAACTATCTGAACTAGAAACTGCAGAAGACTTGATTGCATATTGTGCAAGGGTATCTAATCCATCAAATCAGGTGAACAAAGAAACAGGTGAAAAGCTTATCCGATATTTGGTAAAGCACAAGCACTGGTCTCCATTGGAAATGGCATCTGCTACTATTGAGGTCAGTACGACACGTGATATTGCACGACAGTTTCTGCGACATCGTTCGTTCTCTTTTCAAGAGTTTTCTCAACGATATGCAGATCCAAGAGATATGGATGACACATTTGTATTGCGTGAAGCACGTCTACAAGATACCAAGAACCGCCAGAACTCAGTAGAGACAGATGATGAGCAACTTGCAAAATCATGGGCTATGAAACAGGCTCAAATTATTTTTGAAGCTAAGATGGCATACAAGTGGGCTATTGATAATGGGATTGCAAAGGAACAAGCACGTGCTGTCCTGCCAGAAGGCAACACCAAGTCTGTTGTTATTGCAAATGGAACACTACGTTCTTGGGTACACTATATAGAACTAAGAACAGCAAACGGAACACAGAAAGAACACATTGAACTAGCACAAGCATGTGCTGTAGAGGTTGCTAAAGTGTTCCCCATGATTGAGGAGTTTATTGAATGAAAAAGTTTGTAGTAGATAGTTGGGCAAGTGTTATGGTTATGGATAAATCACCTCTTGGAAATATCCCAAATCTAATGGTAAGGCATATGGCATTTCAGATCCTTGCTTGGATGTGGTGCATTATCTTTAGTATGATTGTAGGAAGCTATGTTGTATTCGGCATTAGTGCTATTGCACATTCACTTCTTCTTGCAGGTATCTTTATTACCTATAGCACATACCGTACAGCAAATAGTTGGGGGCATGAACAAGGGAATTTTGAATACAGAGGTGATGAATGAGTAGGGTTATATCAACCTTTTGGAGTGATGAAGAAGAGGGGCATTTCTGTGAGGTCAAACTGAACTCACGAGAAGAATATTTGTACATCAAATATTATGATGACAAAGGTAAATGCTATCATCGTGAGGATACAGAGCACCTTGGTAAGTCTTTACGTTGGTGCGAAGACGCCGCTGAAAACTGGGCGTTGGGTATTAAAAAGTTGGTATTAAAAAATGGCTGAAGTGACTATTCAAAATGAAGATCTTCTATTAGAACTAAATGGTGGTCTCGATGCTTTTATGGAGATTGAAGGTAGAAACGATTCTAAGTATCATGTATTTGAACCAGATGATGCAAAAGAAAAAGGATTGTACTATACATCTGATGAGTACATCGAAGAGAAACTTAAAATGGGAGACAAGCATAGCGGATACCCAGAAGAGCATTTCTCACAGCCTATTGGTAAAATGGCAAGAGAAGATCCAGATAAATGGCATCCCATCATGTACAAGTTGAAGAAAGAACTTCCAGCATTTATTGGTGCTCACTCAAACGCTCTATTCAACTACTACCCATCGAAAGGTTATGTAGGATGGCACACTAACTGGAATGCAAATGCCTATCAGATTTTGTTTTCATGGTCTGAAACTGGTGAGAGTTGGTTCAAGTATCGAGATCCAGAAACCAAAGAAGTTGTTACAGTGCAAGATAAGCCAGGCTGGAACTGTAGACATTATTACTTTGGTCACAAATCTGAGAGAGATCACCACTGTTGGCATGCAATGTACACAGAGTGTGAACGGATTACTTTGGCTTTCAAGGTTGTAAACGGTAAAGGTCTAAATGACCCCATGAATCCTATGGCAGAGAGGCTACGCAACGATATAATCGAAGATATTTCAGAAAACTTCTGAAAAACGCTTGACCACTGAATGTTTATATGCTATTGTGTATATAGAAATCAAAAAGAAAGCGAATCACTATGATTATTGTAAATGACATCCACGACGCTAAAACCATGCAGAATGTTCTGGCTCGTCTCGTTCGTCGTAATGCACGGTTTGGATACACTCAAGATCGGTTGCAAGATGAACTGATGATGATCATCGACGATCTTGGGTCAAATATCAATCGTATAGATCACGAAATGTCTGAAAACAAGGAAGTGTAAATGAAAAAGCTAATCGTTCCTACGATAGCAATCGCAGTTAACTTGGCGTTTGTTGCTACGATACTGGGGGCATGTTCTAAAGATGGGTATATCTACAACTATCTTAAGCCCCCACCACCCCCACCAAAAACACTTGCGACTCATGTGGCAGGTAG
>Ga0187219_1001394_pt1 | contig 11613 bp, 10 predicted proteins | sample 13SPOviralmetaG_FD_130162 | JGI IMG/M metagenome (GOLD analysis project Ga0187219, IMG submission 130162) | Marine viral communities from the oligotrophic San Pedro Time Series (SPOT) site, San Pedro Channel, CA, USA - 13 SPOT_SRF_2010-07-21... | ecosystem: Environmental > Aquatic > Marine >... | reverse complement strand
TTGGAACGAATGCAAATTCGTCGAGGAAGAGGATATTGAACGACATGCCTCGGACAGCACTTGCAGACGTAGAAGCTGCCAATATCTTACTGCCATTTTCTAATTCCATCGATCCTTTGTTCCAGGATATAATACCCTGTTGCATCCATTTAGGCAAGTTCTCATATGCAGTCTGTAACCTACTGAGAAGTTCTCTTGCAGTTGCCGCTTTGTTTGCTAGAATACCAATATTAACACTATCATTAAAAACAGCATAATGTAGAAGATAAGATACCACAGTAGTGGACTTACCAGTCTGTCTTGGCATTTTGCAAATATTAAATCTATTTGCATGGAAGTTATTGATCAGTTTTTCCTGAAAATGATATGGATGGAATTGTGTTAATCCCTCATCAAGAGAAACGATTTTAATATAATTATTAGCAAAATAAACGGGGTCTTCTTTACACTTGACAAATTCAATGATTTGCTCTTCGCTAAATTCGACCGCCGTATTTGCTTTTTTTAGATTTGGATTACCAAGATACTGTTCATTCATAATAAAAACCTAATTCAACATCTCCAACGTTTACGTGCCTTACAGATTTTCTTTTCTGGGGTCTTTGAACAATCAATATTATGCATCTTCATCTGACCTTTAGAACGACTACAATAAGAAGAACGACGCTTTGCATCCTTGCTTCCTTTTTTAACTTTACCAGTTACGGCAGTCTTTAACTTGGAACCTGGATTTTCACGCTTATAAGCATTTACGGATTTCTGACTCATACCATCAACACCATCTTTACGGTTTGATTTCTGCCAGTCTTCTTTAATTTTTTCACAACGGTTATAAGTCTTACCGAAGAGTTTTTGAGTTCCCGTTTTCTTGTAACCCTTCCAGCACTTCTTTGCTTCTTCAAGGGATTTTGAAACTTTAGTAACCTCTTTTGATTGATTTGCGTGCATTGCAGATGCTTTTCTCAACTGATCTGAAATTTTATCCAGTTTAGCAGTCAGTCTTTTCTTTTCATCAAGCATATCACTACCAATACCTTGAGTTGATTTTAATGGTTCTGCTTTGATGATATCTACAGACTCATATTCAAGTGCTTGAAAATCATCTCTCCAGTTAGAGATCTCATAACTTTCTTTTTTGGTCTTGTTGCCCCAATTAGCAGCACCTTTTTTACGGCACTTAACTAGAGCACCTGATGCATATGCACTTGGCCAGACAGAATAACGAGACTTGACTTTGTGATAGCAAGCATCTTTCTTACCTTCATCAACCATTTCACCTTCTGGTTCATAATGTGCTTTATCTAATTTAACTCCTGGTTTCAAATTCTTTAATCTCTGCAGTCTTTCTCTTTCAAGATCCTGTGGACTCTTCAAACCTCCCTTACCACCCATCTTAATCATATCTCTGGGACCTGTACCCCAGGCATCGCGTTCGGCAATAACTTCCTCTTTAACACCTCTTGCCTTGTTGATGGCATCTTGCATTTTTTGATTTCTAGTTTTAACCTTCTCACCAACCTCTTTTGCTTTTTGCATAAGTTTCAATCCAGCAAGTCCTGTACCTATCGCTAAACCTGCACGAATGACATTTGCAGCACCTTCATCAATAGGTTTCGATTCTTCTCTCCAGTTTGAATAAGATTCTGTTTTCACGTTGATTGCCTTCCCTTTTCTATTTGGATTTCTATCTTGACGTTGCTTTCTACGAAATGCCTTTTCCTCTTCCTTATCATTTAAATTTGCAGACATTTTGCTGGACCCACACTTAGGTTTGGTCTTTTGTCCTGGTTGCTTTGCACAAGGTTTTCCAGCGTATTTCCCACCCAATTGGACCCAACCAGGTTTGCCATCACTAGACTTACTCTTACTAAACCAGTCACGCAAAGAAGAATCGCCACTTTTCGATTCATTCATTTTATCTACATAACCAGCAGCAGCATCAGTGTCGTGTGCAGTGTCAGTAATCTTTGCTTGCATCCAGGCAGGAATATCCTTTTCCTTTTTACCTAATCCTTTTCTTAACTTTGCAATATTTTCTGCCGACTTTTTAAGTTGACTCTGTGCCATTGCAACTTCATGATCACCATTTTTTCCTTCACTTACCTTTTGTCTATTCCCACAATGTGCTCGTTGAGAGAATCCTTTTGGATTATCGCAATCGATGGATTTTTTGTACTTTGCACTCCACGATTCAGAGACGCCACCTCCGCCGCCTTCACCACCTCCATCAGAAGAGGAGCCATCCCCGTTGCCATTGCCATTTGAGTGATTTCCATTTCCATTTCCTCCATTACCATTATTTTTTGTTTCTTCATCGGAATCATCACCTTTTTCCTTACGAAGATATCCACCTATACCAAGAATATAACCACGAGGTATTTTTTTACACTTTTCATCAGTGTTGCAATAGTAATATCCTTTTTTGCAGGACTTCTTAGACATCACTTACTATCAGATTCATTATTATTTAGAAAACCTTGTTTGAGTAACTTTGAAAGTTCTGATGTAGACCCAACAAATAAAGCGTTATTTGTTACATTATTTGGTCCCTTACTACCATTATCTTCTTCCAGATCTTTTAACTTTTTCTGAAGATCTGCTAATTTATCTGTAGTATCTGCAACAGATTTGATTAATTGACCCGCAACTTCATATGCTCTAGGACTTGCACTTTCACCTGCAAGTTCCATAATACCATTTATTGCTTCTTGACCCTTTTCAATCAAAGAATATAAGTTTGCTCTTGTATATTCATAATCTTTTTTAATATCATTCTTTTCCACTTTTAGTGGAACAGGTTTTACTGGTTTTGACTCAACAATACTACTTTCAATATTGAGTGCTTCATCAATAGAATCATAACTATTAGTCATTGTTATTAGATATCAATTTTACGGGTTGGACTGAATGTCTTGGAATCTGCAAAGAATTCAGTTGTTTCCGAGAATCCAAAATCATCACCTGGCATTAAAAGTTTATGGTCCAATTCATCAATTACACCATCATCATTTTTATCAATTTTGGATGTTGGTGTAACTGTATAACGAACTTCTCGTTTGGCAGTCTTAATATCTGTACTGGTGTACATATCAACCTGAACCTTACGGATAAGTCCATCACTACTATCAGCAACAGGACCAAACAGATAAGTTTTTGCTGTAAACTGTAAAGTATGTATCAATGCACGTCTAGTATCAAAATTTCCTTCATAATCATCTTGAAATCCAACACTCTCTAAAATAATAGGAATATCTCTTTTTTCTCCAATAGAATCTACCAAATCAATAGTTAAATTGAAGTGTGGTTGGAAATATGGAAGGATTTGTTCTAATATTTGTAATGAGTCATCATTTAGTTTTGAAAGAATATTTAATTCAAATCCAATATTATATGGAACTGGCATAAAAACTTTTTTTGCCTTACTACCATCATCACAAGTTTTAAACGTTTGAACTAAACTTGATTTTCGGGTAGCGTCATAGTTAATAGATGTCATTTCAAACGACATTCTTGGCATTGTGATTTGAACTGCTTTGTTCAAATCTGCTTGTTGTGTAATTCTTGCTAAAAACTTTTGACTAGGACCATATGCAAGAGGAACCTTTACTTCACTAAAATTTGTATCGTTTTCTCCAGCATGGCGAACATGGATATCGTTAAATAATGTTCCAAAACCAATAATTGTTTTTCTAACAATTTCGTGATAATAATAAGTTCCTAACATTAAAACGTACCAAATGGATTTCTTTCTGTAAAGTCCAATATTTTATCTGCTTGGACTTGGAACTCATCGTTCTCAGTATATTTATCGTATAAGTCTTCGTGTCTATATTCTTGGACTGGGTAGTAAGCTCCAGACTCTTGTCCAACAATATTTTCTCCCCTTTGGAATCTTGTTTGTGTTTCTCCAATTCCAACGTTGGAAATCTTAAGGATTTTAGTATCCTGATCCCATTCTTTAACTCTTGCTCGTGTTTGAGATCTTGATCCAACTATTATTTCATTGAATATATAAGTTCCAATGCCAGCAAGAGTTTCTGGATCTGCAATAGTTACTTGTGGAGAAGAACTATATCCTCTACCAGCATTTTGAACGTAAATTGATTTGACAACATTTGAAGTTCCATCACGACCAATAGATGCAATACCTACTGCAGTATGTGCAATACCACTTGCAGGTGGTCCAGCAATAGTTACTGTTGGTGCAGTTCCATATCCAACACCAGTATCAGTAATTACTAATTTGACAACGCCCTGACCAGAGGTGACCAATCTACAAGTAGCAGCAGCACCAGATCCGCCACCACCAGTAATTGTAATAGTTGGTGTAACAGTATATCCTGCACCAGCATTGGTAAGAAGAATTCTTTCAAGACCAGTAACTCCTGCTCTTGTTGTCATGAAACCAACAGCGGTTGCAGTATCTCCAATCTGACCTGTTGGAGAAGATGTAAATCCAATAATTGGTACTGATGTATAATTTCCTCCATCATTATTTAAGAATATCTCTTGAATATATCCACTAGAAACAGATCCCTCAATAGATGCAGATGCCGTTGCTGTTCTACCAATACCAATCAACTGAAGTTGAGTAATGAATCCTTCATCTTGAACTTGAGTATCGATAGTTTCGATTGTTGTATCGATAACTTCATCCTCATATTCAAAGAGTTCACATTTAAGTTGATAAACGTAATTTTTACCTAACTGATAAAATGGATCTTCGTGTTCAACAAATTTTACTTCAAATAATCTTTGTCCTAATGGAAAATAAATTAAATCTCCTTCTCTTGGGCGAGTTGGAGTTGGCATTATTGAATCTTCGGTGCCATCATCCTGACCAGCCATAAATGGAGCAATGAAATCTTCAAACCTTTCTTTTGAAATTGTTAGAATCAGTTCATCACGAATGCTGACTCCAAATTTAGTCATAATATCGCCAGCACCACCATATCCTTCATAGGTGTTTACATATGCTTCTATTGCAAAATTATCATCAAATTTTGAAGTTTGAACTTCTTCCAATACAGTCTTTTTATTTACATATTTTCTTGGAATATATGTAACTTCAACACCATGCATTGACAGGTGCTCGTTTATTAGATCTTGGACCAATCTTTGTTCAGATGCAGTCCCTTGTAAAAAGAATGGATTAAGTGCCATTATCCAATAAAGTCGAGAGGTGGAAGTTCATACTCTGAAGACATACGTGATTTAATATCCGATAATTCTTGCTCTGCTTGCTGTAGGATACCATCACCATTCATCTCAAGACCGCCTGGAAGTTTTACTCCTCTAAACTTACTTAAGTTTCTACCCCATTGACGTTTGATCAGAGCAGTCAAAAATGGTTTTATAAAACTATCATTGTAAATTTGAGTAAATGATACAGGATCCAGTGCTCTATAACATTCTAAAATAATAAACTCACCTACATTTTGCGAACCCCAATCAATATCTAGATATAATCTATCTTGCCTCTTATTAAATCTTACTTGTTTATCTGGAGTAAGTAGAAAATCAATATCCTCAAGATAAGTTTTAGTCATTGCATACTGTAACAACTCTACAGAGTTGAAGTAATACATGTCATTCAAAAATAATTGATATTTAATACTAAACATTCCACCAGAAATAGAACTAGTATCAAACTTAAATATCTTTTCTACTCCAATAACCGATTCTGGAACTTGGATATAATTTGAATTCTCATAGAAACTGAAAGTTGTTGCAGTTCCTACAATTGTTGATTCGCCAGTAGTAACTGTTACTCCTATTCCAGTTTTTGGTGCTACTGTATTTGATCCTGAAGATTCTGCTGCAGTACCTCTATCAATATCACCTTGTGTTATCTCATACTTGAGATACATTTTTTCCACACCATCAAAATGGCGCTCATTAAAATATTGAATGGCATCATCAACTAGATCATCAATTTGATCGTCGTCTACATTAATCTCAAGAACTGGGGCACCAAGTTGACGTAAACAGTAGTCTATGAGTCCTTGTCTAGATGATGGTTTTGCCATATTAACCTTCTAATTTTGCTTTAAGATCAGCGTTCTCTTCAAGTAGAGATTCTACTTGTTCTTTAAAATCTTGAGACATAGTTGCCAACTTTGCCTCAAGAAGAACATTTTGATTTGATACCGCTGCTAACTTTGAATTATAAATTTTGATGAGAACGTTAACATCAACTTCACTTTGATTGTCCATTAATTACCTCAGAAAGTTCCCCCGTCAAGTGTTGAAGTCCAGTGGGGTTTGTTAGTATATATTACACTAACAGTATTGGGAACTGAAGCAAGATTTGCAATTGCTCCATTAACACCTTCTCTCCTAAGATTGTCGGATGTATTAAATGTTCCCTCAACACCAATTACATTAACAGAATTTGCTCCAGTGACAGCAGTTTCAACAACACCATAAGCACCAGTAGTATCCTGTCTGATGATATCTCCTGCAGACGCAGTAACAGCACTGCCAAGAGCAAGGGTGTTCTTAGTGATAGCAGTCAACATCTGTTTAGATGCGACTACAGGCGATGCAACGGCATTTGTGGATCTCTGAAGACCAGTGTCATCAAAGTAAACTATACCACCAGTATTGTAATCACCAGATTGGTAGTAGATACCTTTAATATCTAAGAAACCTTTGGTTCCATTGACAAGACTACTTGCAATACTTGCATCTGGAACATACGTCCATCTTCTACTGTCATCTGCGTGAGTTCCGTGGTTATCGGCATCAGCAGCACTATTTGCAATAGAACTATCATCAAAACCAAAGAAACCTTCTTTATTATTTGAAGTTCCACTACTTGTGTTGTAACTGAAAGATATACCTCTATCAGTATTACTATCGTAAGCGTGAGTAAGTGTTACTTGAGAAGTTGTTGTAATACCAGCAGTACTATTTGCTGACATCGTAACAACTTTAGTGCCTGTGTTAAAGGCAGTAATTGATGTTGCACCAGGAATATTTGCGTGAGCAATAATATCACCAGTATTAATACCAACTACAGAGTCTAAAGTAATTGTATTTGTACCACTGGCATGTTCTGCCATTACTGTTCTGGTACTAGTTACATCACCAAGATGTAAAATTGCATCATTTAAAGTTGAAGATGTGGAGTTGACAGTTGTTGTAGTACCATCAACTTGTAAATCACCTTTGATGATGACCTTACCTTCATTACTTAATCCATCGGGATATGGATCAATATACAGTTCATTACCACCACCTGCTCTAGTTGCGATAACATTGGATGAAATACCAATATTACCAACTTCAAGACCATTTGTTATATTGACGTCAGTTTCATAAGTCCAGGGAGCACCTGTTACCTTAATACTATTATCACCATCTTCATCATATTCAATCTTTGAATCTTTATCATTACCAAACGTTAAGAAAGTGTCATCAGGAATGACAACCTCCCCAGTTCCATTTGGATCGAGAACTATATCTCCATCGGTATCAGTGGATGATAATGTATTTGCATCTAACCTTAAGTTATCTACATTCCATTCATCTACCTTAAGTGAAGATGCTCCACCTAAACCCGTATTATTTGCTGGTGCAAGAACTGCAACAACACCATTATCCGAATTTCTCGTATTTGTTACACCTTGGATAGCACCTGGGTCGTGCTCCATCATTGAGGTGTAATAGAATCCACCTACAGGATTGGCGTTTGTGCCGTCATCTCCTAGGAAAATCCTATCTTTATATTGATTTGTTCCTCCGTAACTACCAATACCAGTTACGTATCCAAGTTCACCCCATTGTAAACTGGCTGGTTTGCTAGTACCTGAGGATCTCTTAATCCTAATAATACTTGCCATGTCAGAAATTTCCTCCGTTGATGTCTAAATTCTGCGTTGCACCTGGTGTCAGGGTTAAAGTTGCCTCCCATTTTCGGATGCTGCTGTTGTAAACAAGCACCATACCATTCTGCAAGTTAGAAGCACTAACATCACTGAGTTCTGCCAAAGAAAGACCTTGGGCACCCGCCAATGAAGATATTACTTTTACAGCGGGTTGCTGACCTACTCTGACCTTTATTTCAGCCATTTATATACAATTCAGGATGTAAATATATTTATATTCCTGGAAGTCCTAATCTAATTACAGTTTCCTGTTGCTTCAAATAAAGCTTGACATATGATTTTGCAATATTTTTTAGCATATCTCTATCATCACAAGAATCAATTTCTCTTGCTAGTTTTGTATACTCAAAACTTTTGGAAAGTTTATCCAACGTAATTTCATCTGGGTCCATTAGTAATCTCCCTTAGTAAGGATTTTATTTCTTCAATGTCTTGTTTAAGTGAATCTAACTCATCTCGTTCTGATTGTTTTCGCTTCTTCATTTTAATATATTGATCATAACTGGATGAATCGGTATTAATAATAGCGCCAGTATTTTTATCTCTAAAAAGATGGCGCTCACCTTCAACAGGAATTAAATTATCATTATTCATACTATGCAAGTGCTATTACTCTAAAGTCTGCAAGCGAAACTGGTGTTGATTCATTAGTGGATGACATTACAACCTTCAGTGCAAAGGCAGTAAATTGATCGAGATTATTTGCAGTAAATTGATACTCCGAGAACCCTTCGGTTCCATTAGGAGAAACAAATGCATCCGCTCTACCACTATTTAAGTCTGTATTAATTACCATATCACCGAAACCATCACCATCAGTATCTCTCAAGTTATCATATCCTGGGAAAGGTACAAATTTCTGAGGAATTTCTGTGGAGTCTGCTTTATATAATTGATACAAGACTCTAAAATCTGCACCTTCTTGTACATTAGCAGCAATGTACACTTTCAAACTTGTTGCTGGTTGTGCAAGAGAAATGCTCTTAGTTACAAATACCGCACCATGTGGATCCTGATCTATGGAATTAGATCTAGAATCTGTAATGTAATCATCGACTGGAGCATTAGATTTATTTCTTCCAAGAATGAATGTCGCATTTTGTGCATCCATTACTGGGGAGACATTTTCATTTTCACTTGCAAACTCAACTCTCATTGTTAGTGACTTATTACGTGGTAACGTTGTAAGTCTTTCAAGTTCATTTGCTCTGGAAGCAACCATTCTAGGAGTATTAAACTTGAGTGGTTTGTTGAGAGGAAGTGGTTCATATCCTTGATCTTGGAATGAAACTTCTCTTCCGCCTGCACTTGTTCCAGATATTGTTCTAATGAAACTTCTTGCTGAAGTTCCCTTTCCAGGAGTAATAATATTGAATTCTGAAACAATAGTGCTGAACTGATAGTTTTGAGAAATACCAACTTCAGTACCACCAAATCCTTTTTCAGATGCAAAATTCAACAAAGCATCTCCAGAAACCCTACTTGATGGTGTTGACCTGTCAACTTCTATGAAGTAACTATCAAGATCTGAACTTTCATTTTTATAAAATGTTGATGGAATATTATGAGTTTTGTTAATTCTCATCAAAGAAACACCATTGACTTCATATGGTTGAATAGATGCTCCAGTTTCATGTGCAATTTTTACAGTTCCATTTACTGCTCTTCCATCAATACTAAGAGTTCCTGCTCCAGCATTTCCCGCAGAAATATTACTGTAAGAAACTACTTCACTGTTTATGATTGCATATCCTCTACTTGTAGAAATGCCTTCAGCAACTCCGAATAATGAAGTGTTTGCAATAGAAACTGTAGTATCAGTTAATCCAAATGCTGCACTAAGTTCCGTCTTAGTACTATCTGGTTTAATATCAACAATTTCAATTTTATTGTTTCCACCATGATGTGCATGATTATGCTGCTTAATGCTCATAATGTTTCCAACATACTTTTCATCGTAAATTGAAGATCCGTTAGTTCCAACATTAGCACCAGCAGTTAGTGCAGTTCTAGAAAGATGATTATCTGGTTCCGTATAATAAACTAATGCTTCACCCTGAGTATAGTTTTCACCCAGAACATTAGTCATATACAGAGTATCAAAAGTGGTATTATGAGTCTTGATTGTTACTCTGGCACCACTACCTCCACCACCAGTTGCAGATGTAACACCAACAACTTCTCCACTACGATATCCAGTTCCAACAGCAGTAATGTTTACTCCAGTTACACCACCAGAAGCATCAACTGTAATAGTTGCTTGTGCGCCAGATCCTTGACCAGAAATTGGGAATAGTGGAACACTATTGTAAGAACCTGCCTTATACCCAGAACCACTATTTCCAATAGCAACGTTACCAGTTCCCGTTGCAGCAATAGGTCCGCCAGTTGCTTCAATAAATCCAGTCGTGCCTTCTGTTGCAGGAGTAACGCTTACTCCACCTTGTCCTACTTTTACACCTGTTAAAAGTAAGGATTTCTCATTTGCAGTAATACCAGTTACTGGCAGTTTTAACTTTCTTGGTAATCCTTGAATTGGATTATCTTCCAAAATGGAAGCATTGTCACCCTTAGGTAACACATATCCATTATACCAAGTAACAGTGCCAGATTTAACGAATTTTGCTTTATTAAGTTTGAATGTTAGATCTTGGAACTGTGAAGGAGTCCAGATTGTTCCATTCTGAGATTTGAACAGAGATCCACCAAGATACTGTTTGGTAACAACAACATTTTGAACATCAGGAAGACTTGTTGTTCTAACAGTCTTTTTACCCATTGTTGCCGTCCACATTTCATATCCATCAGATGCTGGAGAGAGAATGACAACAGCATATTCTGTATCATTACCTTCAAGATAAATTGGTGATTCAAATTTAACATTTGTTGCTACTGGTTCAAATGGATTTGCTTCATTAACATTAATATCTGCAGGATTGAGTGAAATCTGAGCATAATCCTGAACTAGAAGACCTGTTGGTGTTCCAAGTTCAACTGTTCTAAGTTCAACAAAGATCTTTGCACCAGGATCTTTAGTTGCAAAGAATAAATCAACAGAGGTTAAGAAAATGCCTTCTGGTTCTGTAACCGTAAATGATTGTGCAAGAGGGTCTCTATGAACTGCTTTAACAGTTTTCTTAATGTCAATTTCAGTTTTCTTTCTACGTGGTTTGGGTGGATTTCTAACAGAAACTCTAGAAGTTTCTTGAGTTAAAATACTTCCAGAACCACTATAAGTTCCAATTGCTTCTGATGCAAATACAGTAGATCCTGGTAATGGAGTTACACCAGGAGGAACTGCGGTAACTTTTACAGTTTTTGTTCCACTCTTAACTCTTATTGCTGGTGCTGGATTAGAATTTGGATTTCTAAAGAAGAACGTTCCAATTATATCTCCCCAATTATCGGAGACTAATTCGGCTCTTGTTATTGTCGCAACTGCACCAGATGTTCTACCAACAACTCTAAATCCTTTTCTTACATATCCATAAAATTTTTCATGAAGAGAAAGAACTCTTACACCAAAATTAATCAGTTTTGATGTTGGAGAATATGCAGTTCCAGGTCCAGGTCTATCTCTATCATAAGGATCTACTTGATATTCTTCAACAAGAACCGCAGGAGATCCTAAACCAGCACCAATATCAGGTCTTGTAGTATCACCAAACTTATGATTAGGTCTTTGAACTCTTATGAATCCAACTTTTCTACCCCTAATATC
>Ga0187219_1001391_pt1 | contig 11618 bp, 23 predicted proteins | sample 13SPOviralmetaG_FD_130162 | JGI IMG/M metagenome (GOLD analysis project Ga0187219, IMG submission 130162) | Marine viral communities from the oligotrophic San Pedro Time Series (SPOT) site, San Pedro Channel, CA, USA - 13 SPOT_SRF_2010-07-21... | ecosystem: Environmental > Aquatic > Marine >... | reverse complement strand
CCTTGTCGAGCGTCATCCCTCCGGGCACCACGAAGAGTGCTGGGAAGAGTTCCGCATCCAGCTTCTCAATATCCACCTCGTCAATAGGGCCGACACGTGTGTGGTTGATTTGTTCGTGCGCTGTTCCGAAGGTCGTAAAGGCGTTCAGGAGCTCGTATAGGGGTTGGTAATCAGGATTGGCTCGCATTGTCGTTTCGTTTAGATATACTGATGTCCAGTTCGTAGCACAAGAACGTGAAGGCGGCCTCTACCGAGATGTTGGTGGCGGCATCGATGTTCAGCGCCTTGCCATTGGCGAGATGATAGATGATTGCATACCAGCCCCACTTTTCAGTGAGCTTGCCTCCTGCTCCTCCTTCAAAGATTGGAGAGAAGCTTTGGTGAAGGTGGTTCCGATAGTCAAAAAAAAATCGAGCAACCCGTAGAAGGCACTCACTGGGACCTGTCCCATCGGCTCCACGGGTTCGAATCCCGTGTATTCCGCTATCCGATACAGGGTCTTGTGGTCCTCCACTACACGTCGGTAGAGGATTGATAGGAAGCGACGTGGGTCGGTAGCCACATCTTGGCAAGCTGTTTCGAGGTCTGCGAACTCGCCTACCGAGAGCTCCGATATGTTCGGCAGCACCGCGTATAGGGCATCGCCTATCGTCAGCTTCGGTACCAGAGGCCACTTGCTCTTGGCTGGTGCGTCCAAGTCGCTTAAAACGACGGAAACGCGGTCCATAGATTTCGCCTCGATGTTTCGAACCACGTCCTCGGGTACGTTGCACAAGATGGAAACGTGCTTGATTGGGTCGTCGGTGGCTTGGAGTGCCATCCACTGGTCGACACTGACCTCGGAGAGTGAGGTTGGGATATTGAGAATCACGAGATGAAGTATTTTCCTGAGTAGGAGGTTGTCAGTTTGTTAAGGCACACATATCGAATCGCGTCTATCGCGTGGTCGTGACCGAGCTCAGGAATGTTGACCTGACGGCCATCCTTATCGGTTCGCCATTTGTAGTTGCGAAGCTCTTTGAGGAGGTTGGGAGCCTCCCCCACCACATATAGGCGATGTCGTTTCATCACATCTATCCCGAGACGAATCGAGTCCGGACCCTTCTTGGCTGGTTTGATGTTGTATCCCTGTCGGAAGAGTTCCTCGATGGACTTTGGTTCCGCGCTATCAGCTACGACTTCCTGTCGCCCCTCCACGTGCTCACGGAGGCGCACTGATAGGTCTTGGTTGGTGAGTCCCGTTTCGTACAGGTGCTCTTGGAGGTATAGGTCTATCCCGTCCACGTGTACCGATACCAGTGCGCTGGGGTCGTTTGTGAATCCCCAGTCGAGTCCGTACGATACGAACTTGGCGCGGTCTGGAATCTCCTCCACGTGTTCGAAGCTGGGAAAGATGGCCGCCACGTTGATGCCACGTTCGCCGAGGCCGTAGATGCGCCAGTAGTTCTCATCCGTGTGTTGGAGCCTCTCAATCTCGTCGATTGTGGTTTGGTCGAGGAAAGGATTGTCTCGGTAGGTGGTCTTGAAGAAGTCGCAATCGTCACGAGGTATCACTCGGTCGTATATCCACGAGAAGAAATCGCTGGGGTTGAAATCGAGTATCATCACATCGGTGGTGCGAAGGATGAGCTGTTGGTAGTCCTCGTAGGTGAGTTCGTTGGCCTCGTTCACGAAACATAAATTTCTCTTTCGGCCTCGAATTTTTGAGCTCTGGTCTACAGAAATGAACTCGACGAGGTTGCCGAAGAGATTGTACTGGTGCGAACTCTTGTTGTGGTTGGTGTCGTCGTACCAACCTTCGCCTTCGAGGATGTTGATGAAATCCCTCATCACGGAAGCACGGAGCGATGGCATCGTTTTCCGCACGATGGTGAGCACCCAGCCGCCACCTTCGTTGAGCGAGCACCACTCGATGAGCGACTGGCAGATTGAGAACGTCTTGCCACTCCTTGTGCCACCCTGATGCACCTGAATACGGGCCGTCGAGTGGCGGCAGTCGTAGTAGGTTTTTGGCTGTTTCAGGGGTTGTGGTGACATTCGAAATAAGCACGATTATCTTCGATTTAAGCCACTTTCGAGCATTTGAGCCGTACTTGTATTGAGTTGACCCGATGTGGTTCTTCTCTGATACTCAAGTAGTTACAACCGAATAGTGAAAGGGAAGGAGATAACCAAATTTTCCATCATCTTTTTTACCTATCGACATATTTCGCCGCCGCTCGATAGCACAGGATGGCAGTCATCGCGAGGAAGGTGACGTTGATGAAATTCGGGTGCCAATGCTCTCCGCAGAGGCCAGTGAGGTGGTAGAGGTATTCGTTCATGATTCGTTGGTTGAGTCTTCGAAGTCGAACCAGCTGGGTCGCTTGTCAGGTGAGGTAATTTGCACGTCGGTGGTCTCCACGAAGCCACGTTTCTTGCCTTTGGTCTTGAGTAGGAAAATCGTCGCCGCCACGTTGCCGTTGTCGATGAGCTTGTGGAGCTTCGACTCTGCGAAGTCGAGCACCATATCGTTGACCGCATCCACAGCCGACTTGAAGTCCGCATCGGTTTTGACCCACTCGTAGAATTGGGTCCGACTCACTTCGGCCGCACGGCAGGCCGTCGTGACCACGCCAAGGGATTTCTCCAGTGACTCAATCACTGCTCTTTTCTTGATGTCTGTCTTCATCGTGTCAAGGTTAGGAATTCAGCTCGCACCTCCGGCTCGCTTTCGAATACCCCGCGCAGGGCGGAGGTTCGGGTTTTGGTGTTGGGCTTCCGCACACCTCGCATCGCCATACAAAGATGCTCGGCCTCCAGTACGACACCCACACCCAATGGCGAGAGCTCGTACATCAGTTTGGCGGCTACCTGCTCGGTGATGCGTTCTTGGTTTTGGAATCGGCGCGAATACGTTTCCAAGCACCTCGCCAGCTTCGACAGCCCAACAATCTTCTTGTCTGGAATGTATGCGATGTGGGCAATGCCGAAGAATGGTGCAAGGTGGTGCTCGCACAATGAGTAGAACGGGATTCCGGTCTGGACTATCATTTGGCTATGTCCCTCGCTGTCGAACGTGGTGAAGTTGAACTCGGGTGGAGACAGGAACTCGCTCAAGAACTTGATGTACCTCTTCGGTGTTTCCTGCAAGCCTTCTCGGTTGGCATCATCGAACGACTGGATGACCCTACGCATATGGTCTTGGACGTCCGTGGTGCTCTCGTCCTCCCAAGGAAATTGCAACCACTTGTCGGAGATGTCAGGTTCGTTGGTCTTGTCGAACAGCGCGTAGAAAGGCTTGGTTGGATACCTCTCCTGCCACTTGGCTCGGGTTGCTCCGCTATCCACCAAGTCGTCCAAGATGAAGTCCGACTCTTCTGGTGTGGCTCCCCGTCGGTCCTCGGGTAGTAGGTTGACACAATGAGTCCCGCCTCTTGGTACGCCGTAGAAGATTCCGTTCGGCAGCTTATTCAGGCGGGCACGTAGGATTTCTCCTGTAACGATGTAGGTACGATTCTTCATAGGACGGCCCAAAGTTTGTGGTCTTGGACGGAGAGCCTCCACATTGGGTTTTCCTTAACCAGCTGGATGCAGTGCGCCACGTTCTCCGTGTTGATGTCCCAGCCATCGGAGTGCGGTGAGACATAGTAGGTATTGGCTGTGATGCTCGGAACTGGGATGGCTTGGCCTTTGTGCCGCACGTACCTCAGCTCATTGATGTGGGTGAAGTTCTTCTTGACAACGTGCTCGGCCACCTTGGGACTCACTACCACGTAGTCGATTTTGGACGACACGGCAAACAGGCCACTGGTCTCGATGCATTGGTAGTATCCAAGCTCGTGGAAGAACTCGGCTACCTCATCGACGATGCGGTCTGCTGGCTCGCCACCTGTCCATATGATGTTGGTGCACTCGGGAGCCATCTCCTTGAAGCGGGTGTGGAGCTCCTCAAGCGTGTGGTCGGTTCCGCTTTCGAACTCGGTGTCGCACTTGATTCCAAGAGCGTAGCACGCGCCTTTCGCTTTGCATCCTTGTATCCGGACGAAGATGTTGGCCGTTCCTGTGCGTGCTCCTTCGCCTTGTAGCGAGTAGAAGATTTCACTGACGGGTAGGGTGGTAGGTGACATTGGAAGATTTAGTTTCCGCCAGCTCGATTCGTTCGAGTGGCAATTGGGTTTCGTTGATGATGCGGTTCGCAAGCCAGATGGCCATATTCTCGGCACTGGAAACGAAAGGCAGTTTCCGGTAGGGCTCGTTGAGCATATCCAGCGCGTCGCAGAGCTGGTCCTCCTCGTGGAGGAGTAGGTAGTGGTCGTAGAACTTGATGATTGGTTCCACCTTGTCGTCGATGTCAGAGAACAGCATTGTCACGCCGCTATTGGCTTCGATGAAGTCGAACCGAAAGGAGCACGTGACCTCGTAGGTGTGTCCGTGTAGCCGTCCACACTTCTCGCCCGCCTCCTTGTTCCGGTGGCCAGCATAGAAGTGGTATCGTTTTTCAATTTGCATATATCGTGGGGTCTGGTAGGTTGTTTCGCTTGAAGGCACGCTTCCTCATATAGCACGGGCCACACTTGCCGCAATGGACCTCTCCGTCGTTGTAACACGACCAAGAGAGCTCGATGGGGCTGTTGTGTTGGATTCCGAAGGATACGATTTCGCGTTTCATAAGACCGCCGAGGGGATTGAGCACCTCCACCTTGTATCCGTTATTCACAGCACCCCAAAGGCAAGCGTTGAAGTCGAGTACGAACTGCTCCTCGTTGTCGGGATATGCTCCCGCTTCCTCCAAGTTGTTCCCGAGATAGATATAGCCATACCCGTTGGCCTCTGCATAGGATGTGGCAAGGGCCAGCATCAGTAGGTTTCGAGCAGGCACCCAATCTAAGGCGAATTCCACCGCTTTCGCACCACCTCCAATAGTAGACCCTTGGTGCAGGGTCGAAGTGCCCTTAAACGGCCGGAAATCCAGCGGTATCACCACGCTACGACAATCTAAGGCCTGTGCTATCCTCTCAATGGCCAATCCTTCCGGTCCAGTGGCCGCGCATCCATAGTCGAAATGGAGCAGAGTGATTTCCTCGTGCTTCTCCTTTGCGTATCCAGTCACCGAGGTGCTATCCAGTCCGCCGGAGCAAACCACAAGGGCTCGGTCAGGTTGCACACGCGGAAGCTCTACTGACTCTTGTGTACGCAGGTTCAAACACGTGTAGGGTGGCACCCGACGGGCGTGTCCCGGCAAGTGGCGTTCGAGCGAGGAGAAGTAGAGCTCTCCTTCCCTCTCTATCCACCAAATGGGTTTGTAGTTGCACGCCAGCCAAATGTCTCCATTGGGATGGAGGGCGGCGATGGCGTAGGAACCACGCACCATATTCAGCGACTTGGCGAAGGCCTCCAACGATGAGAAATCCAAAACGGCCGCCAGCACCATCGAGTCGATGCTTCCTTCGGGATTCCCAAGCTCTCGGTCGTTGGCGATGGTTCCATTGTGTACCAGCTTCACACCGCCATTGGTACCGAAGGGCTGGTTGCTGTCGGCGTACTCGACCTCATTGGTTGGGGTGGCGCGATGGTTCGCTATCCAGTTCCCACCATAGTTGGCCAGTCCAGTGTAATCACGTCCTCGGTCTTGGGATAGCCGTAGGACTCGGTTCGCATATTCGTCGAGGGTCGTCCCTCCGCATATTGAGCACATCGTTAGAGTTCTTGGTCGACATACTGCTGGAAGCGAATCCAGCTGTCGAGGTTCCATTTGTCGAGGTCCTTGTGGTGTACTTTGACCCTCGTGTCCTTGTTCCGGATGAACTTGATGCCCTTGCCGGTAAACGGCATCAGGTATCCATAGCGTCCTCCGGAGGTCCAGCTCGATGAGTCCACCGAGTCGAACTTGATTTTGGGTAGCCAGCGGGTGGACGTAAAGCCGAGGCCGTGCGTCTTGCAGTTGTGGCGACGCGCTGTTTGGATGAAGTGGTTGATTTGTGAGAAGTTGCGTTGGCGAAGGCCATCGGTGATGAAGGCTCCGAAACAGACATATTCGTAATCGCGGACCATTTTCAGCCAGCCATCCCATCCGCGATTCATATGCCATACAGGCATCGACTTCCATCCTACACGTTTCTCCAGTCGGTCCCGCAAGCGTTCGACCTCATCCAAGCCCAAAACCTTGTCCACATCAATCTCGACATAGTGTTTGACCTTGTGCTTAACAACGAAGTCCGCATAGGCATCGACGTAGGCTTCCCAGTCCATATTGGCGGCCTCTTTCTTGCGGCTGGTTAGGAAGGTGAAAACGCCGCTATCCAAAATGAAGCCCTTGCACGGAGGAACCTCCCAGCCCTTCATATTCATCACGTCGAAGTAGCTGGAGAGAATGTAGCTGGACCCAGCTTCGTAGCTCCAAGGCGCCTTCTTGTCGAGTGCGGCGAGGTATAGCTTCATTGGATTCCAAGCAAGCGAGCGATGATTTCCTCCTTGGTTCCTTCCTGCTCGGCGAGTGCATCCCGTACACGTTCCCCGATGCCTTGTTCGTAGGTGAGCTGGATGCTGGTCGTTGGGTCCTCCCCATCACGTGCCTCAAAGAAGTCGTCGAGGTTCACCTCATCGGGATTCCAAACGCTCATCCCCCATTCCAACAACTGCTGTTCGTCCCACTCGTTGGCCAAGACGTCCCAATCCCACTCGCCGAACCCTACGTTGTCCTTGATGATGAACTCTCGTTTCTGCTCCTCCGTCCATCCCTTGACTTGGATGACAGGAACCTCCTTGAGTCCTGCTTCGGAACAAGCCCTTAGGCGCATATTTCCGCCGAGGACAATCCAATCCTCATCGCAGACCAATGGTCGTACATCGAGCATCGCGGGGAGCGCCTTAATGGACTTGACGAGCTTGGCAAATTTCTCGTCGCGTATCGTGCGTGGGTTGTTCGGGTTGTTCCGAATCTCGCCGATGGGTTTAATTAGTGTCTTCACAGGAGTGGTTGTAGAGGTATTCGAGGTCTTCAAAGAGCTTGCGGACGCAGGGTGAACAGCGCGAAAATCGTTTGCGCGGACGTGAGGAGCGATTCCATAGGTTCAAGGCTTCGCGTTGCACGTCGGGGGAAATGACACGCCAGTTCTTCCAGTCGGATAGGGTGAGCTCCCACAGGTTCCTGTCGGCTTCGGTCATATGAGCTTGGAAACGGAAACGCTCGTTGAGGAGCTTCCTCCTATCCTCGCACCCGCAGTCATCCCCGAAGATGGCTTTGGTGGCGCGTTTGATTCCTGTCGCTTGGGTGAACTTGTCGATGAGGTCACCCAGTCCTTTCATATCGTCGTCTGATGGCATCGCGAGAGCGTTTCAGGGCTTTGAATAACGTGGTACGACTAATTCCTGTGGCCTTGGATAGCGTGTTCAGGCTGTGGCCGTGGTCGTAGTAAACACGGGTCACCATTCGGTCAAAATATGGAAGCTCCTTGAGGGCTTCTTCAACGAAAGTATGGAGCTCTTCCCGAGCCAGCTTGTCGGGTAGTGTATCCTCGTGCCAAGCTACGACATCGTGGTGAGCTTTGCGGATGCGCTCCGCGGGCTTTCGGTACGTGTAGTGGAATGGACTCGTCGAGCTGTTGTATTGGTTCATCATCATTCGTGCCATCCAGTATCGCAGTTGACGCCTTTCAATGAGACCTTCGATGCGTTCGCGGTCGCTCTCGTACAAGGCTGTGAGGCACGTGTGCAGGAGCTCCTCCCAATCCGGAGCTCTTCCTCGGGTAATGGTTCGCGCCATCTCCCCGAGCCTGTCGTAGTTGTTCGTGATGTACTTGTCGAGCACGCCCCAAGGTACTCACAATCTGTTATGATTCCAAGTCCCGAAGCCTCCGGCGATATAAGGCCGTTAAATCGACTATCTCCTGCGTCGTGTACTTGCGTACTTGATTGGACTCGATAACGACCTGTTCAGCGGTCCCCTGCCCGAACTCGGCATCCAGCCGCTTAGCAAACTCGTACTGATGACCTCCGTTGGTCATATTGCAGTGCTTGCATTGGGGTTTCACGTTCCGCTCATCCCAGCGGGTGGAATACTTGGCCCGCGTTTGGAAATGGCCCGCATCCATACGGCTGAAATGTTTGGTGGTGCCGCAGGTCCAGCACTCGGCGAACCCTGCGTGGTCAGCCCCCGACACGCGCACCCACTTGGAGAACGCAACGTCGAGGGCTTTCACTGCCGATTTACGCTTAACCAAAACCAACGGCAAGCCACGCCAGCACGCAGATGATGATGTCACTCAATCGGAGCTGGGCGGAGACGTACCACTCCCACCCGATGGTGGCGAAGGAGGTGACTCCGATTGCGATGAGGATTCCGTAGGCCATATTCCGAGAGCTTGTAGGTCTTCTTTCGTAGCCAATATAGGTTTGAACGCAGGTTCGTCCTTCAGCTGGCTACTTGTTCGCCTACGCGTCGAATGGTGGTACTCCACTTGGTGCGATTTCTCCAGCACACTGGCCCGATAGTCGCCCTCATATTTGCGGAAGGCATCCAAGAGCTCCCGCTCCCGAAATGTCCCGTACAAATCTTTGACCAATTTGCCCTGTCGGAGCCAACGGAACACCAGTGCGACCTCCTCCATCTTGAGTGCTGGGAACTCGTCAATGAGCGAATCGCAAGCGTCGAACACCTGCTCTTGGTTGTCGAACGTGTTGCGTGCTCCTAACGCCTTAACCAGCTCCATAAGGGAACCCGCCAACCACGCACGTATGACCGGACCATCCGCCTTCAGTGCTCGTTGCAGATTTGTCCCCTGCACCCACGCCGATTGCGGGGTGAGGGAACGAACCACGACACGTGCCGCGTCACGACTCTCGATGAGCCCAAGAGACGAGGGCGTTAGGGTCGATTTGAGTGCTGGACTGCTTCCTTGAGGTGTCCAGCGCAAAGATTCCTTGCCATCCATTTGCGATGCTTTGGTTTATCATTTGAATTCCGACCGAGAGGTCGCCGTTGCTTTCCTTGGCAAGTTTGTGGAGGGCCGCTTGCTCTCCCCTTGCCGTGTACTTCTTGATTCCTCGTTCTGCCCTGTCACGTTTCCACGTGAGCCAACATTCCTTGAATCCATCGTCCTCCCAAGGGTATATAACCTGTGTATCAGATTTGGTAGCAATCTGGTATAGGTGTTCGGGTTTGCCGACTTGCATTTCGCCATTCGCCGATTTGGATTTTGCGGTTCGCCCACTTGCATTTGGGCGTTTCTCAAAATCATACAGGGCAAGGGCTTCGTCCGTTAGCGTGTACCACTTTGTCCGGTCGTATCCGCGACGATTGTGCTGGCCCGATAGTATCGCACCATCCTTCTCCAAGTTGCGGAGCACGCGCCGGATTTGGTCGGGGCTCCAAAACGGGAAGATTCCCGCGAAGGCTCGAGCCGAGTTCCAAGTCCATACACGTCCGTCAACAAGGTTGTCACCATTGAGCGTGTTCCTGAATACCCAGAAGGCGAGGTGGTGGAGCATCACAGCCCCATCCACCCCCCACTTCTCGGCGGCCACACTGCTGAAGCAGAGGTCACGTTTCACCTCGCTCCAGTTTTGCCTTCAGGTACAAAACCTCAGCCATCAATTCCGTGTGCGTCGTGTCGCACTCGGAAACGATTTTGGGAGCGTGTCCCAGCATCGGTGTCGGGTCGCGTTGCACCCAGTTCGTGATGGTGTTTGGCGTAACGGATAGCTCGTCGGCCATACGTGCTTGGCTCCCGTAGAGCCGTCGCAGGTAGGCCTTGAACTCACGTTTGGATTCCTCCTGCTTCATTGGTTAATGGAATCACGAAGTTTCAACAGCGAGAGGGCCGTGTCTTCCACCACCAGTGAGTACGCGGAGAACGTCACCTCGTCAGGCTTCGGACCCATCACTTGGATAGCTGTTTGAATCGCCCAAGAATTTTCGATGCGCTTCTGAAGTGCGGGGTCTTCCTTTTTGCGCCCTCCCCCAGCGAACCCTCCCGTGGGTCGTTGCGCTGGGTCCTGTGTGGAGACCTTCAGCTTCTTTCCAAAGGCCGTTTCCTGTTTGACCTCGTACCACACATCGTCTCCAACCCCGTAGGGCGGCGTCTCGGATTTGCTGTTCACCTCTCCTTCGGTTCCATCCTCCAATCGGATGTTAAACGAGTACATCATTCCGTACTGGCCCTCCCACGTGCCGTTGCCGACAAGTTCGTCAATTTTTGACTTGTTCATTTGGTTGAATTTAATTGGTTCAAATTAGAGAAGCGGCTTGTCCACTGCTCTGGGATTTCACTTTGGGCAAGGTCGCCCTTGATGTACGCTACTTGGGCCGCGTACAGGCATCGGGGTTGGCCTTGCCATCCCACGTTGTCAATGGTCTTGCCGTGCTTGGATTGGTTGCCGACAAAGTTGCTGAACGCGCTCACTGCTCGCCAGTAGTATGTCACACCATCCACGTCCGCACGCACGACGCTCTCATCGGGTTCGGGCCACTTGGTTACAAGCCCGTAGGTCGGAAACCTATCTTGGTACGTGGGGTCGTTGTGTTGTCGCCACGCTTCCTCCGACCAATAGCTATCGAAATTCATCAGCTGAATGTTTTGTTGAGGAGCCGCTGGAGCTCGGCGGCCTCGGTTTGTAGTTTGTGAAGGGTGAGCTCCAGTGCCACCCAAGGGTCGTCGTAGGAGCTGGGATGCCCCAGCTTCTCTCCATATCTCCGTGCTGCCCGCACGTGCATACGGAACATCTTCTCGTACTCGGCTTTTTCCTCGCTATTAGGAGGCGTTCGGCGCGAACCTATATCGTTGCATTGGTCACACATCGTTCGTCGTTTTTTGCCGTGTGTATGCAAGCACTTCTTTCTCGAACTCGACAATGCGGGGATGGCCCTCGCACAAGCTGGTCACAATGGGTCGCCATTGCACCTCGCCGAGAAATCCAAACGCCCACCCTGTTGGGAGCTGGTCAGGCATCACGGACTCGACCCAAGCATAGGTCTCCTCCTGCACGTGCCCAGCGCAGGAACCAACCAACAGCTCCATCGGTCCGTCGTACTGGTCCAAATAGGCAGTCGCCCACTCGGTCAGTGGCTGTTCCAGCTCCAGTGCGACCCTCCACGTTTCGTAGTTGGGCCAGCCGTTGTATTCGGTCACCATTTCCTCGGGTACTTGTCTTTGACCGCGCTGGGGATGAGGCTCGACTCGTTGTCGAGTGCATCCTCCCACCAGCTGATGCCAAATTCGAGGCGTTGGATAGCAAACGGATTCACGTCTTCCGGATGGATTCCGAACAGCACATCGCGCCGTCCTCCATCCCCTCCGTTGCCAGCGAGTGTGTAGTAGGAGTCGAGCACCGATATGCGTGTGTTCGGGAAGGTTTCGGGAAGGAGCCTTTCAAGGTCGGCCAGCTTGTCGGTCACCCCGCGCAGGACGCAGAGTTGAAGTTGTTCTTTGTTCATCATTTTTGTTCAGTTTCGGGTCCGTTAAAGGGCGGACACCAGTTGGTGATATATCGAACGGCATTGTGCGCGTTCCGTAGTCGCATTTCGTCGTAGGCATCGGTCGGCTGGAATGCGGCCAGCACGGCCTCTATCGCTTGTATTGCGCTCTCGGGATTCATAGCTCAAACACGTTTGGTGAATTGGTACTCGTGGCCCCACTTCT
>Ga0187219_1001389_pt1 | contig 11623 bp, 2 predicted proteins | sample 13SPOviralmetaG_FD_130162 | JGI IMG/M metagenome (GOLD analysis project Ga0187219, IMG submission 130162) | Marine viral communities from the oligotrophic San Pedro Time Series (SPOT) site, San Pedro Channel, CA, USA - 13 SPOT_SRF_2010-07-21... | ecosystem: Environmental > Aquatic > Marine >... | reverse complement strand
CCTTCACTGGGTTCTTCTACAAGTGTGTTTACAGGATTTACTATAGCTTACGCTCATAAAAAAGGATACTGGGGAAGTAAGTACAGCTTTGTGCCTACAAGCTATACGAATATAAACAACGAACTTTATAGCTTTGAATACGTATCTAGTGGCTCTAAAATAATGTGGAGGCACAATGTAAACGACACTAGAAATAACTTCTACGGCACTCAGTATACCTCTATTATTGAAGCTGTGTCTAATAGAAATTCATCCATGATTAAAGTGTTCGAGGCACTAGGTGTAGAGGGCAATGGTACATGGAGCGGTGTGCTTACCACTTCTGACCAAAGCACTACTATAGATACAACAGACTTTGATGAAAGAGAGGGTCATAGATACTCTATGATATTTAGAGATACATCATCAAAATCTACAGGACATAAGATATACTTAGGTAAAGTTGCTAGTGTAAGTGGTGACGAGATTACGTTTACCGCACCTATAAACAGGATTCCTTTTGTGTTTGGAGACACACTAAAAACAGCTTCTGTTAGTGCATTAGCAGCTACCAGTAATACTATATCTGCTGTAACAGGAAGAAAAATTATTCAATGTGGTGGTACTGTTAGTGGTATATCAACAGATAATGAGATATTTGTAGAGCATACATCAAGGGTAGACGGAGACCCAATGAGAGATGTATTTTTGAAAATAAAACTAACTTCTACTGATACAACGGCATTTGAAGTACACGCTTTGTCGATAAGTTACGACAGGTCAAGGCTACATAACGATAGAGTGAATTAAAAAGATTAAATTTGTAACATGAATAGTAAGCGTAATAAAGAAAAGAAATACTTTGTTGGAGGTGCTGTTACGGGTGGCACTATTCAAGCTGGTCTTGGAGCTGCTCAAACCCTTTATGGGATATCGCAAATGCCAAGAGCTAGAGCTGAAATGGAAAGAGCCAGAGCTTCTGCACCCTCTTTGGAAACCCCAGCTCAGTTTTACGAGAACTATAAAAACGCATACGATTCAGAACTTGCAAGAATGCAGTCTGATGCTATCCAACAAAACTTAGCTACTTCCGTACAAGCCCTACAAGGCGCAGGAGGAAGAGCATTGGTGGGTGGTCTTGGTGCTGCTACTATGGGAGCGCAAAGAGGTCAACAACAAATGCTTGCTGGTGAGAGAGCGGCTAGACTACAAGCAGGTCAGCAGTTAGCCACAGCTCAAGAAAGAGCTATTGGCAGACAAGAAGCTAGAAGTCAGAGAGATATGGCATATGCTAATCAAGCTTATCAAGCAGCACTTGGAAACATAGGTGGTGGTATTGGAGCTATAGGTAAAGGTGCAATGTTTGCTGGTCAAGGAACTGATGGTTCGGCAACACCAAGCAAGGCGTTTTTGAAGCAACAAGAAAAAGCAAGAAAAAATACCGTTAATCCGTATGCTGATGTTTCAAAAAGAGAGTTTACTCAGCAAGAAGAAGGAATGATGAAGGAAGCGCAGGCTGGTATAGAGGCTGGTATGTTTTCTATGAATCCATCAAGAAACGCAAGTGCGCCTATAAAAACCCCAATTCAACAATATCTTGATAATCCTTTTATGGGATTTGAAAGTGGAGGCATGATGACTGAGGGTTCTTTTAACCACAATACAAATCCTATTGACTTAGTACAAGACGGTGAAAAGGTAGGAGAGGCTACAGGCGGTGAATACATTGTAAACCCTACACAGGCTAAGAAGATAGCTAATCAAAGTAGCTTTGCTAAGAAGCTGTTTAAGAGATTTGAAAGAAACGCAAGAAAAAATAAGTAATGTCAGTATTAGGAACAACAGTATTTAAAGTACCAGAGCTTGGCGAACTTGGTTACAAGTTAGACCAAGCTAATGAGGCTAAAAGAAAAGCTGCACAAGAAAAGCTTGAAAAAACAGTTCAAGCTACTGGAGCAGAAAAAGCCTATGCTGACAACGCTATGGGTCTTACAGGTATCTACAAGCAAATTGCAGATGCAGAGTATGCTAACTTTAGAGATGCTGCTATAAGATTTGAGGAGACGGGTTCTTCTAAAGACGAACAGCTTATGAGACAAGCTGCAGGTGAACTTAACTATGCTGTTACTTCGGGGAGAGCAATTCTTACATCTGCTAGTGAAGAGTATTCTAAAAATAAATCTAACGGATTTAAAGATGTTACGCTAGACTCAACTCAATCTAGTCAGAGCTATTCTGATTTTACAAATAGAACGGGTGTAGTTGTAAATAAGAACGGAAGAACCTACGTAAAAGATGGTGATGCTTTTGTTCCTGCTGTAAATTCTACATTTTTACAATCTGCAGTAAATCCAAACAATTCATTTATACTTCCTAGAGCTGTAGAGCAAGGGAAATATGTAAACTTCAGAACATATCTAAACGACCAAGGTAGAGCGATAACTGCTGCTAGCACTGTTGCTGATGCTCAAGACCGTGTAAACGACCTATATGAAAACGAATTAAACAAACCAGCTTTCTTAGAGGATGTTATGGTTTCTTATGCAATAAGTGAATTAGGTAAATCTGATAATCCTAACAAAGTAACTGCTGAAGAGTATGCTGAAATGACCTCTCTAATGAGTAATCCGAAGCTTATGGAAGATGCTACTAATTGGTATGGAGAGAGATTAAAAGAAAGCGTTCCAGATTTATTTGCACCACCTAAAAGTTCTACTAGAAGAGGTTTCGGAATAAGTTTTGGTACTGGAACAGATAAGGATTTCTTTGTTCTAGATAAAAATAAAGGAGAAACCACTGAGGTTAAGTTTTCTGAAGTTGATGGTAAAGAAGATGAATCTATAGTATTTGATGTATACACAGGATTTGCAGATAATTTACAAGGAAAAACTCAAACAGATTCCAAGCAATTCAAATATAGGGTTGTAGGTATGGGTATAAAAGACGGAAAAATATACGCTGAGAAAGAATCTGCAGAAGATAGTGGATTTTTTGATAAGAGTACTGGAAAGCAGTATCTACGTAAAGCAGAACCAATGTCTGTATCAGAGTTCTCTAAACTATCCGAAGATACAAGAGACCTTATGGGTTACTACTTTGGAACAGGAACTGAAATAGACGACAGGGTTAGAAGTCTAGAAAAGATGTTATCTGGAAAAGCTGTATCTTCGCAAGAGGAAAACAAAGGTGGTAATTCTACAGAAGAAGAGCTAATACAAACCCTAAAAACACAGGGTTTTACTGATGAAGAAATAGAGAGCATTATCTCTGGTAGTTAATCACCAATAAAACTTTTTAAATGTCTGACGGTCTCAAGGAAATTCTTCAGCAAGCGAAAGCAGCAGGAGCATCAACAGAGCAGCTTCTTCGCATAGCTCAAACTTTTAAAAAAAAAGATTCTACGGAATCAGATTCTTTTGGGGTTCAAGAAGATGTTCCATCGGTTTCTACCGATGAAACACAACAGCCTGCCCCTGTAGAAGTTCCTAACTGGATGCGTAACCTTAAGGATACGACTCCAAAGGCAGAATACGAAGTAAAGGAAGCTTTATCAGAAGAAGACCGTAATGCTATATACGATGAAGCTGGTATCCCCGAAGACCAACGTCCAGACCGTGGAGATGGTGTATCTATCATTGTAGAAAAGTTTGCTTTAGAAAATGCAGCACGAGACCGTAAGGCTAATCAAGCAGCTGATGAATACGGAGACCTTTTTTCTCAATATTCAATTCCTTTTCAAGCAGGAGGTTTTGGAACTATAGAAACAGTAAGTCCTTTAGAGAGTGAAGCAGATAGAATGTCTGAAGACGAGCTTGAAAGACGTAAAGAGGATTCTAGAAAAAAAATTAATACTATTATGAGTTTTGACGAACAAACAGCCTATGAAGATGCTGTTGAAATGGTTCGTGATGACTATTCATATCAAAAAAGTGTATTATCTGAGATAGCTCTTGAACGTGCAAAAGAAGCACGAAGAGTAGATGAATCAGAAATTAGCACATTAGAAACCATTGGCAAAGGTATTGAGGTTGCTGCTTGGGCTGCTGGCTTAACAGACATGCCAGACCGAGAAGGTGATAGTGGATTAGTAGACAGTATAGAAGGGTTTACTAAGGCTATTGTTGACCCAGTAGTAAGAGATATCGGTGATAATGCTGCTATACTTTACTACGATGCTGTAGGAGATTCAGAAAAAGCAGAGAGGGTTCAATTAGAACAACAACAGCGTAATTTAGAAAAAATGATGCTTGTTGGTCTTGACCCTAATGATGAAAGAGGAGTTACAGAAACTTTTAAAGACGGAGAAACAGGATTAGCTGCTCTTAAGTTTGCTTATTATGGTTCTCAGTCTGTTGGTCTCATGGCTGCTACTATAGTTCAACCAGAAATAGGCTTGGCTCTTATGGGAACAAGCAGTGGTTTGTCAACTTATGGTGCATATAGAGACAGGTTAGACCTTTCAGCTACAGACAAAGCAACATTATCTATTAGTTCTGGTGCAGCAGAAATCCTTATGGGAAGGGTTCTTGGAGGACTAGGCAACGTAAGAAGGTTTAGAAAAGCTATTGGGGTTTCTGACGATATTGGAAACGCCTCTCTTGCAGCAAAAAGAAAAGCTTATGACAAAGCACTTGATTATATAAAGCCATACTCTTCAAAAGTACAAGATGCGCTTTCTAACCCTACAGTTCGTGCTGCAAATAGATTTGTATACGACAGTGCAGCAGAGACTGTGGAAGAAATTGGTGTAGAGATTACAAATCAGCTGTTTGCTCACGTTATAGCTGGAGAAGATTTTGATGCTCTAGCGATAGCAGATGCAGGATTGTTAGGCTTTGGTATTGGCGCACCTATGGCTGGTGTTACTGCTGCTAAGTCTTACGCTGTGGAGAGCACACTGTACAACAAGCCCCTCAAGGAAGACATGGATAAGTACGAGGAGCTACAGGCTATGTACACCGACCTTAAAGAATCCGCAAGAGCTGAAGACAATGCAACTAACAGAAAGATTATCCTTGAAGAAGCAGCTAAAGTTCGTGATGAAGGGCAACAGCTTATTCGTAAAGCGAATCAAGCTTATGACAAGTTAGATTTATCAGACAAGTTAACCTTGTCTAACATAAATAAGAACATCTCAAAAACTATAGATGCTGTAAAAGAGGCTACAAATAAAACTGTAAAAAATAGAAGGAAAAACGAGCTTGCTGGGTTGTTAATACAGAAAGCTCAGATTGAAGGTAAAGCAGGTTTAGATTTACAGCTTGAAGGTTCTCAAAGAGAAGGTATTGAAGGAATTCAAGCAAGAGAAGCCACAGCAGAGGGAGTTGCAGCAACGCAAGATGTTTCTTTAACACAAGCACAGCAAACTACTGAACAGCGTGCTGCAGCAGCAGAGCAAAGAGTAGCTAAGTCCACTCCTAAAACAATGGAGAACAAAAGGGTAAGATATTTCGACCCTGTTCAAGGAATGCTTATAGAAGGAACATTGATTAAAGATGGGCAATCCTTATCTGTAGAAACAGACGACAAAAGAATACTTGAGCTTGGAAACTTTGATGAGCTTTCGGAAACACCTTTACAGGAAATAGGACTCTCTGATGCTGTTGATGTAATTCAAGTTAACCCAGACGGTTCATTTACTTATAACAGTGTTGCAGGAGCAGCACCGCAAGGAACTCAAATGACTCCTTCAATAGAAGGACTTAAATCCATAAAAAGAAGCAAAGACGGCACTATTAAGCGTGTTGTTATGAAGTCTCCAGATGGGTCAAAAACTTATAACCTAACAGGTCAAGATGCTATTGATGTGGCGTATCAGCTACATTTACAACAGCTTCAAACACCAGAAAGTATAGCTAAAGTAGAATCTGAATTAGAAAAAGATGAAGAAGCAAGAGAAATCCTTGAAGCAGCAGAAAGAAGACAGCAAGATGAAGCTGTTCGAGAGGTTGATGAAGTTACCGAAGAAAGACCAAGTGATGATACTCAACCAGCTGCGGAAGAGCCAGCTAGACCAAGAATAGAAGGTGTAGGTCTAGAAGTAAAAGAAGAGACTTCTAAGACTATTAGTCGTTTCCAAGATGTAATGAAAAGAATCGTTCCAGACCTAAGAGTGGTCTTGCACGCTTCTAGAGAGTCTTATAATCAGACTTATGATAACGCATCTAAAAGTAACGGTCACTACAATCCAGAAACTAAGACTGCTCATGTTCTTGTTGATGCAGATACACAGCTTGACAATCTAACAACATTAGAGCTTCTTAAACACGAAATTATACATCCTCTGCTCGATGTGTTCCTACAGAACTCAGCAGCAGAGACCGCTATTGCAGCTGAAGCTGTAAGAGGTATTCTAAATAGATTAGAAGGCAGCAGAGATGCTAAAAAGGTGCTTGACCACGCTGATAAATACAAGGAAGCAGGTCGCTCACAAGATGTTATTGACTTGGAACTTGTTACAGAGTTCTTTGCTGTATTTAGTAACCCAGCAAGTATGGTTGAGGCTAGAGAGTCTAGCCCTACATTTATTGAAAGAGTTAAAAATCTGTTGAATAGACTCTTAAGAGCTATGCGTATTACTAATGGTAAGACACAGCTTGAAAAAGAGAGCGATGTAAGAGAGCTTTTAGAGAAGCTTACATTTGCTTTCTCTACGGGGGCTCAGATTAGACCTTCACGTCAACAAAATGTAGAGAACAGTAAAGAAAGAGAGGTTAAAGAAAGTTTAGACAATCTAGGCTCTCCTAGTAACCCTTATGGAAATGCGATAACCCCTAAAAGAGGGTTAGAGCCTATTGACATATATGGAGAATGGATAGACAGCAACAGCAATTACATTATCGCTGAAGACTTTGAGCATTCTCTAGAAATAAGAAGAGCGGGCTTTATTGAAAGCCACCAACGCAAAGACGGAAGTATCGTTCTTGTAGAACCATCTTCTTACGAGAAAACTGATATTGACGGTATTGTTCAGATTAGCTCGAAGTCGTTTATGTCTGATAAAGACATCACCGACAAGAAACAAAAGAAAGTCTCTAAAACTCTGTCTAGTTTTGCAGATGTTATTGAATTACCAATAGCATTTGTACAACGTCCAGACTTAAAGTTCACTTCATCTATAGTTTATCCAGATAAAGTAAACGGAGTAAAAAAACCTACTATGGTGGTAAACCTGTCTTTTGCTAACGAAAGAACAGGTGCTTCAGCATTCTCTTTTGCTATTGTAGAAACTCTTAGAAAAGGAGATACTACCATACTCAACTTCAACGAAATGATAAGAAGGTTTGAAGGAGAGAAGGTGAAAAAAGCACAGATTTCGGATAAACTTCGTTCTATATATAGCTCTTACAAGGATGCATTTATAGATACAAACAAAGGTTCTGGTGTTAAAAAGGAACTGGAAGGACAGGCTCAGTTTCACGCTATATCAATGACTATTCAAGAAAGCATTGATAAGATGATTACCGATGTGGTTACCCCTGCAAGAAATATGGATTTCTTTGAATTTTTAACAGGTATACAAGAACAGTTAACAGCGTTTGTAAATTCTAAACTTGGGAACGATAATAGAAAGATATTTAAAGTTCCTTTAGGAGAAGATTTTATTGAGCTTATAAGTAATGTTTTTGTAGACAAAAAGATTCCTATAAATCTAGAGCTTACCGCTGAACAAAAAGAGATAGAATCTAATCTTTTAGAAAGAATAGAAAAAACTTTAACTGATGTTAGCAGATTAGAGAAGATACAGAAAACATTTGAGGACTTATCTGATTTACATGAATATGTTGGTGATATGTTCCAACCTCTTAGTGTTTTAGAAAAAGCTGTCGAACTTCACCAGCAAGGCAAAATTTCTGATTTTGCTCTTGAAAGTATTAAAGACGATGCTTTTATGGGAAGAGGCATTTATCAAAGAATGAATTTCAATCTAGACGAAGCTGATGCTTACATTGATGAGATGTCGGAAATCATTGAGTCTGTAGGTAAGTTATTCTTGAAACAAGGGGTAGATTTTAAAAGAATATATTCAGACTTTTCTAAGTGGAGGGCTACTGGTTTTTCCGATGCAAATGTAACTCCAGAGATGGCTCTATATAAGAGATATTATGACACTTACCCTAAGTCTCAGCAAGATTGGAAGTTTAACGCTGGTGCTGTAAATTATTCTGGCGTTACCAGTATTCAAGCACAAGAGATAGAGTTTGAAAATTTCTTAGACCTTTCTGTTATTGCAGAGCTTGCTGGAATGCCATACTCTTTAATTAAGAGTTCTATAGAGCAGAAAAAAGTTCCAGACCTAGAAAGTGCTTTCTTTGAGTTTGAAAAATCTATGTCTTTAAAGGCTGTTTCGCGGATTTCAGATGCTAAAGATTACTTTGAATCAATGGCTGAAGAAACTTTTGAAAAACTTGAGGCTGCAAAAGATATCGATTTAGACGCAAGGTCTTTATCTCAAAGCTTAAAATCTTTTAAAGATGAATTTGACTATGAAATATTAGAAAATATAGCAAGAGAGTCTTCGGTTTTAGATAAATCATATCCATTTGAATACATTGATGAAAACGGGAAATCTAAAAAAGGTGATATTATTGTTGAATTAAGAATTAATCACAATAATAAAGGACAAAGGTTTATTGATGTTGCATACGAAAACAATGTGAATGAGTCAGCGTATGGTGATAACAAAAAGAATTTCATCAGTGTAATGAAGACTCTGGGGAAAGTTTTTGAGTTCACTCAAGCTGTTGTTCAGATTTTTGGTGCTGATGGAATCACTTATAGTGCTGTTCAGATTGGAAAAGGAAGGGTAAATGAAGACACTCACGCTAAGAATCTTGTAGATAAGTCTAAAGGATTTAACACTTCTTGGTTTAGGAGAGGTATGAATAGCGTCATGGCTATAAATAGGGGTGGTCTTCAAGCAAGAGGCGAAAGAAAAGTAGCCTTCTACGATGCTAATTTTAATCCAGATTACATATACATAACTGAGTCTCCAGATATTTTAGGATTAGCATCTGCTAGTAGTCAGTCTGGATTTGAAAACGAAAGCTTATCTAATCAAACTGAAAAAATAGATAGTAAAGAAGACTCTTCTTTCATCATTCAAAATGCCTTATTCCCTGCTGAAGAAAAAGCGTTTAAGGTGGCTAAAACTGAAGCTGTGCCTGTTGAAGGTTTGACTTCAGATGAAATATTAGAGAAAGTTGAAGAGATAAACAACGAATCCTATGTGTTTAGAGATTCAGAGGTAGTGCTAAATATAAACATGCAGGCTCAACCTTTTGCTACAAGAAGCTCTGTTATCTCTTTAAGCGGCATTAGAGAGTCTTTGGCAGATGTTGATGTAGAAGACAAAGGTAGAGAAGGTGCTGAGTCTTTAGATGCTATTCAAGAAAACGCTTCTAAAGCTATTCTTGAACAGTCTAAAAGTAAATTCTGGAAGAGGGCATTTGCAAGAAAAACTTGGGTTGATAGAGCTGCAGGTTTGAAAAAAGCTATGTCTAAAGGATTTTCTGATTATGTCCAGTCTCTTGTAGTAACAAGACTTGGAGCAGGAGCTTACGCAGATAGAATCTATACTAGAATGCGTAAAGAAATCTATGGCAAGTTAGACAACACAATGCTTCAAAAATTAGATGCTATCATTATTGCTAGACGTGTTATTGATATTGACAGAACTTGGGATGAAAGACTTTCTGCAAATCAAACAAAGCTTAAAAATGAATTAGACCAGCTAAAGTATTACGAAGAAGAGCTTAAGCAGGCTAAGATTGTAAAAGACAAAAAGCTGATTAATGAGATTAAGATAGACATTAAAAACAGCAAGAAGATTATTTCTGATACTGAAGCTAAAGTTGAAAAGTATTCTACAAGACCTTTACACCCTGCGCCAGAAGGTAAGAAAATGAATCTTGAAATTGCTGAAGCTACTCTTAAGTACTACGAGAGAACTTTGAGTAAACAGATGTATAATAAACTTAGCGATAGAGCTGACAAGTATTTCGATGCTTACAGAGAAATACTGCAGATGCAATTTGAAGCTGGGCTTATTGATGCAGAAACAAGAGACAGATTCATCAATAACGATTACTCTCCAAGAAGATTTTTAGTCAAGATGTTTGGTGGGGTTGATGATGTTACCTTCCAGCAAATGGGTCTTGAACAAGCTCAAATAAAACAGATTAGAGAGGGTTCTGACCAAGATATGTTCACAGACACTGAGTTTTTGTTAAACTTAAGTTTGCGTGCTGTTCAAAACAAAAAAGCTAACAACATTTTATTTAATGAAATGTACAATGAAGCGAATAAAAAAGGTTTTGAAAACATTGCTGATGGCAATTTTATAGCTGATGGAAACTATAAGAAAAACAAGAAAGGAGAACCTGTAACAGATTCTTTTGGAAATTACATATACCAATCAGAGCCTAGCAACAGTGATTATAAACACGTATTCTTTAAGGTAGACGGCAAAACAAGAGCGTTTAGAATAAACAAGAAGTACTATAACGATATCAATGGAATCAAAACAATAAACGCTAGCCCTAAACTCAAGAAATTTATTAGAGCAATAACGGGTACACAGCTTGTTAAGATGACATCAACCACATTAAACACGTGGTTTGCTATAACAGGTACTGTTCGTGGATTTAGAGAGGTTACTAGAGGTAGAGGTGTGTATGATAAATACAAAGCCCTACCGCTCATGCAGGCTGTTTTGTTTTTAGACTTTGTTAAGGCTGGAAAGGCTGCTGTACTTGATACATCATTAGTAGAAGAATACTATGAGCATGGAGGAGGTTTATCCTTTATGACTACACAGGGAAGACCAAGTAAATCTTACAGAAACAGAAATAAGTTCGCTTTAGGATTTTTACAGCGTAGAGGTATAAATGTAAATCCTATGAATGCATTAGCTTTTCTAGGTGAAAAATCAGAGCTTGCTTTAAGGCTAGCTGTTTATGAAAGAAGTAAAAAAGAACTTACTAAACAGTATCCAGAAGCATCTGAATCTGAGATAAAGTATATGGCTGTTAAAGAGGCTAGAGAGATTGCTGACTTCTCACAAAGTGGAGAGCTTTCTTCTGAAGTTGATTTAGTTGTTCCTTATTTCAATGCAGCGATACAGGGAACTAGAGCTTCATACGACTATGCAAGAAAAAATCCTGTGATGGCAGCCCAAAAGCAAATACAAGGGTATGCGTTGACTGTAGCTTTAGGTGTGATGGCTAGAAACTATTTCTGGGATGATGAAGAGGAAAAAGACGGAATGGAAAACATCCCCGATTACAAGCTCATGAGATACAACATAATACCTACTGGATTAAAACAAAAAACTGGAAGGGTAATAGATGGAAAAGAAGAAGAAGAACATATTGTACTTCAGATTCCTAAAGTACATCAGTTTATGTTTTTCGATGCTTTAGCTGAGATTACAGCAAAGGAATTAGTGTATGCAATGAAGGGCAAAGAAGTGCCTAAAGATTTGGTTAGTAAGGATGGCGATTTAATGTTCTTAATAGAAGCTTTTGAAGGTTCTTTCCCAGCAGGTCAATTTTCACCACTATCTGATGTTGCAAAAGGAAGAGGAGTCATAACATCTACCCTTCAAAATATGGTGGGTTCAGTTCCTATGACTTCAGCAGCT
>Ga0187219_1001382_pt1 | contig 11663 bp, 15 predicted proteins | sample 13SPOviralmetaG_FD_130162 | JGI IMG/M metagenome (GOLD analysis project Ga0187219, IMG submission 130162) | Marine viral communities from the oligotrophic San Pedro Time Series (SPOT) site, San Pedro Channel, CA, USA - 13 SPOT_SRF_2010-07-21... | ecosystem: Environmental > Aquatic > Marine >... | reverse complement strand
AGATCATAGACCTACAGAACTATGTGTCAAAACAATTGACGAAATAAAAAGGCAAGCTCGTGAAAACGGATTTAATAGTTTCCATTTTTCTCTTAGTGGTGGTGAGCCTACTTTTCACCCTGGGTATTTGGATATCTTACAGCATTTGGCTGATGATATAGACAACACTAACTATACTAGCGTACATATGACTAGTAACTGTAGTCGTAACATGCGTTGGTTTGAAACATATGTAGAACGTGTAAAGCCATTTCATAGAGCAAGTATTACAGCAAGTCTGCACACAGAACACGTAAACAGTAAAGAGAAGATGCAAGACTTTGCAGACAAGTTAATCTTCTGTCAGGAGCATGATGTACAAGTTACAATTAATCAAGTTATGGTACCAGAATGGTTTGAACGTGATTGGGAGAATGCGTTATTCTTTCACGAGCAAGGTATCAACGTTACTCTTAAACCACAATCAGACCCTACTGCTTCTAGAGTTGTTGACGGATACAAAGAAGAAGATCTCAAGCGATTATGGAACGGCATGCCACAGCGAGCCTACACAGAAAACAAAAGGGTTTGGGCAGAAAGGCCTAAGCCGTCATTCCAGATACCTCAAGGAGTAGAAGGTAAACTAGATACAAGTATACCCTGGCATATGCAAGTGGAGTTAAAAGACTCTAAAGGTAAAAAGTGGTATATGGACCAAGCAGAACGCTTTAATGCCTTTAATTTCAATAATTTCGAAGGATGGGCATGCAATGCCGGTTACAGCGGAATAATAATACGGGAGCCTGACGGTTCGGTAAAAAGAAGCTATTCGTGTCATGATGCACCCCTTGGTAACATCGAAACAGGTTTTGAACTGTTTAAGACACCTAAAACTTGTATTACAAAAAGTTGTGTAAGTTCAGCAGATTCAAAAATTCCTAAAAGGAAAGTATAATGGAATATAAACAACTTATAGAATCTCGCTGGAATCGTTTTACTTGGAACTATGACAAAGAAGTATCTAAAGAATCTATTGTAGAAGTATTCAAAGAAGTGTATATGAATGTTCCTACAAAAAATCAAATGTTTCCATATTATGTAACACTGTATAAAAATGACGATAAGCAAAAGCGTAAAGACCTTGTTACAATTTGTCATAGGAATGTATATAAAGACATTTTTACAGATCCAGGAAATCCACAAATGTTAGCACCTTGGATCATTGGAATAAGTTTTAGAAATGTTGATGAATTAGAAAAACGATATGATCCTCTTGGAGATATATGGCGGTCAGATGATCATATTAAACAAATGAATTCGTTTGAGGCAGGAATGTTATCAACATATATTATTCTTGGTTTACATAATAGAGGATATGATACAGGCCTATGTCAAAACTGTTCTAATGATCCTGAAGGTACTATGAAAATTATTAATTCACCTACACCACCAATTTTTCTACTTGGTGTTGGCTACGGAGCAGACGATAAAACATATTTAGATCCAAGGACTAACGAAGTAAAAAATGTACCTTATAATATAGATGTAGCTGAATCTAGCAGAAAGAAAAAATTTACAGAAGGTAATCCAAGTTTTACAGATGTGTTTAGACTATGAGAACACAAGAACAAATAACAGCAATCAAGAATACACAAAGTGATCCTAAACAACATTGGGATATTTTAAACTATGGAAATATTATTGATCTGTTAATACACTATAATGATTCTAGTAAAAAAGTTGAACAAAAATCTACAGGTCCAAAAGTTCTTTATGTTAAAGAAGGCGAAGGCGTCATTGATAATATATTAGATAAACTAAGACAAACTTATGGAGACTTTGAAGTACGCTCTGCACATTACTTTGACGTAACCAAACCACACATTATACACAACGATGACGACTTTGATTATCCGCAGTGTTACAAGGCATTTGTGATTCCGTTACTTGTAGAAGGTGCTACATGCGATAAGGCAAAGTTCTTTGTATTTGATCAAAGTTATTATGGCGGCCCTGCAAAGTTTGTTAATGGCGAAGATGTAACAGGCAAGCCAGTACACTATAATACATTTTTAACAGATTACACAGATGTTCAAGACCAAGCAAGTTGTGGATTAAATGATTTTGAATTACAACATCTTACACATCTTAAACCTAAATGGTTAAAAGGGTTAAGTGTTAATAAGTATTTTGATTGGCGCATTGGAAGTATTATATCTTTTGATAGTCTTAATTTACATTGTTCGAGCGATTTTAATAAAGTAGGAATTACACGTAAAATTGGACTCAGTATTTTTACTAAGATGAATACAGATAAGTAAGTATATAAAAGGGAACAATAAAATGATATTAGTTTACGGATATATTGCGTATTGGGTGCTTGCACTTGTAGGCATAACCTACGGCTATCATAGATATTTTGCTCATAAGTCTTATAACGCAAGTCCAATGGTTCAAATTTGGTTACTATATATAGGTTTACTATGTGGCGGAAGAAGTGCCCTTACTTGGGCAGGTGTGCATCGTATGCACCATGCGTATGCTGATACGCCTAAAGATCCTCACAGTTCAAAGAACTATCCTTGGTATGTAATACTGTTTAGCCTATGGACTGTTGACAGCATTCCACGTAAGTTTCTTGTAGATTTACTTCGCAATCCAAGAGTTATGTTCTTTCATAAGTACGGAACCTATATTTTTATTGCTCATTGGGTAATTTCTTTCTTGACTTTTGGTGTAAATGCTGTTATAATAAACTTAATGCTAGTAGTCTTATCCTACCTTGGCTTTGGAATATTAAACTTATTTGGACATAATTTGCAAGGCCCTATAAACAATTTATGGATTAACTTAATAGCACCATTAGAAGGTAACCATAAAGATCACCATGAATATTCACAAAACCCTTGATATAGATTTAAAGAAGTGTACAGACGAACAGATTAAAAATGTAGCAAAATTAACTGCTTATTATTCAAATGTATTACTACGCAATCAAGAACTTACAAAAGATGAGTATGCTAGAATACTTGCTCTATGGGGAGACAAGACTCAGCATCATGCTTGGTACGAAGATCCTGATCATCACCAAATACAATATGTAACAAATCGTGCTATGCCTGAACTAGGAGGCAAGCGTGGTATATTTCCAAGAGGTGAACTTGAATGGCATTGTAACGGCACACTTGCACTTGATCCTGAAGACTGTGTAACATTGTATTGTGTTGTTCCTACAAAAGATAGATGCGATACTATATTCTTAAATGGTGTTGAAGCATACAACGACTTGCCTAATCATGTAAAGAAAACAATCGATAATACTATGTTAATGCTTACAAGTGATGTAAGAAGTTTTCATAGAAGCGACTTTGAGCATTTGATTACACGTACAGAACAGCCTCGTATACTTAATGACAACAGAGCATATACTATAAGCGAAGACCAAGTTACTAGTGATGAAGCAAAAGACTTGCACAACATACAAGGACGCAAACGTAGTGATGGTCCTATCTATCAAGAGATGATGCGCAGGAAACAAGAATTTAGTATTGAAGGTAGATGGAAGTATACCTACAAAAAACTAGTACATGAACATACAGTAACAGGACAAAAAGGATTATATTTTCCTTTCTTAAATGTAGCAGGACTACATGACATTCCTAAAGATGAACAAAAAGAATTATACGACTATCTAGTTAAACATTACCTAAAGTATGAATACAGTCACGATTGGAAAACTGGAGACTTGATGTTGTTTGATCAAACACAAGCACTACACAAGCGTCAGCCTTTTCCTGAAGTAGACGGCGAACAGCAAGATAGACTATTGTGGCGAGGAGCATTTTACTATGACGGCGTACAGTAGAGATAGTGATGTAGAATATGTACACATGAACTGGAAAGTTCCGGTTGATGTTATTGAACAAGAATACCTAGCAGGAAAAGATTCAATAATCATACATCGTCCTGAAGACGGTCACAAAGACTGGAAGGCAGTTACACTATATGGCATTGGCTCAAAACAAACAAACAGTCATTGGGAATACGGAAAGCGTGAACGTAAAACTGTAACAGACATAGGTGCTAAATGTCCTAAGACAATGGAATGGATAAACACATTACCATTAGCACGTATTGACGATGTACGTTTCCTAGTTATTGAACCTGGCGGATATATTGCACCACACATTGACGTACCAGATCAAAATTGGTTAGAGCCTATAAACATTTGTATTACATGGCCAGAAGGAAGTATATTTACACACAACGGAAAACAGTTGCCTTATGCACCCGGTGTACCACTAGTGCTAAACATACATTATGAACATGATGTAAAAAACAATTCAGACAAGCAACGTCTACACTTGCTAATACATGCTAAAAAATCTAAGGAGTTTTGGAATGATGCAATCTCCTAAAAAAGATATGGCAGGTGTTATTAGTTTTTATCCTAGCGAACGACCTGACCTAATAGAACAACTAGACAAACTACAGTTTAATGACAATGATCCTTTAAACACAAACTATAAAAATATTGATTGGCATGAGTTTCAAGTTATTAGTGTTTATGAAAACGACGGTATTGTACAAGGATTTAGTGTAGCATGGCATAGGCCAGAGTACTATGCAGAAAATGAAGTAAGGATTCTATCACGCTATTGGAAAGACACTAGCATTAGATTAACTTGTACACACACTGAACTAAGCATGCCACACTTGATTGATATGATTACACATCAAATGACTATGTGTAAAGAAGTTGGATTTACTGATGCATTTATAAGCCGAGAAAAGAGTCCAAGATACTTTCGCAAACTAATTACTAGTATACAAGAAAAAACAGGCACAGACTGGCATTTGTACGATGACAAACAATGTGTGTGTGTTCCAGAAGCGCCAAGTTGTTGGCAATACAAAGCGAGTACCAAACTATGAAACGTAGAGAAGAACTTCCATTCTTTAAACAACTGCCCTACACTTTTGATGTAGATAGAATCCTTGCAGACTTTGATCTAGTTAAAGATAAGAATGACGACTTAACTATTGAAGGCGGATACGGAGACAAGGTAGGAAGTAAAGCACCTGCATTAGAATATGCGTTTGGTATTGGCAAGTATACAGAATATGTTGGTGGAATTGCTACAGGTGGTTATACACAAGTAGGAATGACACAATTTAATCCTGATGCAGTTGATAGAGATTATGATATTAAGATTAGTAAGAAACGTCCTGACGAACGTCATTACAATTCTCTACGTCCTGAACTTGAAGGCAGTTACATACAAGAAGTAATGAATACATTTGTAGGCGAAGCAACTAGAACACGCATGGCAATAATGAAACCAGGCGGAGTTATTAAACCACATATTGATTACAATACTGATTACAGTGTAAGGTATCATATTCCGTTAAAAACAAACAATCAGTGTGGATTTAAAAATACAGACAAGCAAGGTAATAGCGAAGAAGTCCATATGGGCTTAGGAGAGTGTTGGTTCTTAAATCAAGGTTTCAAACACAGCGCCTGGAATAATGGCGACACTGAACGTTGGCATTTGATTGTTAGTGTATTGACACAGGAAGATCTAGATGTATCATAAATTAAACTTGCCTGCTTTAGATTTACCAGATGTTTGGTATACTGACAAAGTACAAGTTAAAGCCAAAGTAGGCGGATATATTAGTTACTATGTAACTGACAAAGTAGACGCACAAATACGAAGTATGTTTCCAAAAGACTTCTTTCCTAATGATACACACATACTTGCACAACTAATAGATACACGTTTAAACGGGCATATACATACAGATAAGCGTGAGTTTGCTATTAACTATGTACTTAATAAAGGTGGCTTAGACGCTCATACAAGCGTTTACAGCGGTGATAAAGTACTTGAGAGTACATATACGCAACAGGAGAAAGAGTGGTACTTGTTAAATACATTTAAGAACCATGCAGTACACGATATAACAGATACACGAGTTGCAATAAGTATTAGTTTTTACGAGTTTGGCGATAAACAATGGGATTTTATAAATGAAAAACTGTAAGGCAAACAAGCCATTTGATGACGAAACACTAAAGAATATGGACATTATACATGATCCTAACACTAAGTTCTTTAAAGATCAATACGAGCCTAGTTACAGCATAGATAACTTTATTACAGAAGATGAACGTTTACAGTTGCTTGACTTTTGGTACAAGGAGTACAATAATGTTGGTTGGGAAATAAACGGACACATTGTAAACATTCCACACCCTATACGCTATAGCGTAATAAATGATATTTTACGGTCTAAAGTATATGAACACTTTGGAGATGATATGATTTTCTACAGTGAAATATCAAACGATCCTGTAAGTGTTGGCGATCAAATGTTTAAAAGTATTCGCCCATATGGATTACATACAGATAGTGTTACGCATATTCCGGGCTATCGTCCTTACAAAGATATTATTATTCCTTTAGAAATACATAACGATGTAAAAATAGATTATGTAACTTTTAATCAAAGGTACAGAGGCCGTGCTACACACTTTATGCAAGGTAGACATATTCCTAACTTTAGTCCTTATTCAAATACTTTTAGATTACTACCTTATGAGCAATACGGAGTTGAAGGCGTAGAATACGATAAACTAGACTGGGCATGGATGGAACGTGAGATGCCCGACCGTATACCTATGAGTATATACGAAGGATTAAGTATAGAAGCAGTACTTCCTTGGAAACTATGTAGTGGTATTGTGCAAGACACAAGTGTATTACATGCACCAACTGACTTTCAAAAGAAAGGTGCCGAATGGAAAATTGCAATTACTTTTCATTTAATGGTCAAAGATGAAACATACGATAACGAAATGACAGGATATCCAACTAAGTTAAGTAGATACAGTTTGAATCCTCCCGTACTGGAGATATAATGGAAGATAGATTTAAAAAATATATTAATAATAACTTCATTGGTGCTCACAGAGATAATCCGGAACAATTTATTCCTTCAGTAGATCAGCTACAGTGCGAACAACAACTTGCAATGTTAGGCGATTACACTAAACTAAAATTTAAAATTGATATAAAAAAATTTGGTCAAGAAATAGAATCATATGATAATGATTGGGTTAACTATTTGCCAAGAGATGGAAAAGACAATAGTAGACAAGGATTAATGTTATGGGGCTTAAAAGGTGATAGTCCAAGCGATAGTTTAAGTTTACCAGAAGCAAGACAACGTGTTGGCCGTAAAGTTATGGAAGTAGACTTTAAATATCCTACACAGTTATACAAAGACCTAACAAGCATACATGACTTATGCGATTACTTTGCACCTTTAGGAAGAACTTTTTTAGTACAAGCAAATGCTGGTGCATACTTTCCGCCGCATAGAGATCATCCATATTTAACACGCGATTGTTTTAGGATAGTAGCATTTTTGGAAAATACACATAATGATGTATTTGAGTGGGAACAAAACGGAAAAATTATGACTATAAATGAAGGTAATGTGTTTTATGTTGATACTACTAAAGTGCATCGTACTCATGCTTGGCATAACGGAAGTATTCACGTAATAATGAACATACCTAAGACTTGGGAAAATGTTATGAAATTAATGAGTGTGTTAGCAGTTTAGTTTAAGTCTACCCAAGCACTACCTGTATAACCTTGGAACTTAGTTCCTGTTGTGTTAAACACCATCATACCTGCTACTGGGCTTGTAATAGCTGCGTCACGTGCTGCATCGTCTGCATATACGCCTGGCTTAATTGCGCCACCTACTTCTAAGTGTGCCGCTGGTTCTGCATTAATATTACCTGAACCCATACTAATTGCAACTTTACCAGTACTATGAACAGTCATGTAGTTATTAAAATCGTATGTTCCGCCTGGAGCACCAACATATACCATTCTATCTTCGGTAAATCCTAGTGTTCCAACACCAGTTACTGTATTAGTTGTTGTGTTCTTTCTAGTAACTACAAATTCTGCAAGAGCTGTGTTAGAAGCAACATCAGTAGTATCGTTACGTTGTAATGACACTCGGCTTCTAGCAGCATTACCTTGTATTGATATGTCGTTATCAGGTGCAGATATGTTTTGTACAGAAATGTCTTCAACGTTTAGTTTTAAATTTATACCGTCTAACATTATTGTACTGTTGTCTGAAAATACTGACCCAGTCATGTCACCGTCAAGTGCTGATGCTGTAATATTTAAATTGTTTACATAACTTTGTGTTACAAATGCTTGTGTTCTTGCATTTGTATAAAATAAATTTGTATCGCCTTCTGTTAGGTCGTCTGTGTCTTTTCCATTAAAAGTTACAGTATTGTTTATACCATCAACTAGTAGTGTTGAATCATCGCCAAACACTGAACCTGTAACATCACCGTCAAGGGTACCAGTTACATTACCAGTTACATTACCTGTCACTGAGCCAGTAAATGTACCACTTACTTGTGCTGCAGGAATAAGTCCAGTAGATGCATCAAATACTACTGTACTATCGTCAGCAATAATATCTGCTTGTACTCTTTCTGCTGTAATTTGACTGTCAACTGTTAGTTGATCAATCCAAGCAGCATTCCAAAACTTTGTAGGACTACCAAGATTATGTGCTGAATCAGCATCTGGAACTAAATGACCTTGTATTGCGCCGCCGATAACAAGTATATCACTTCCTACGCCGTCACCTAAATTAACTGTACCACTTGCTGTAATTGTACCAGTAATGTTAATATTACCTGTACCAGTAATGTTATTGCCGTTTAAGTCAAGTTCGCCGCCTAGTTGTGGACTTGTGTCTGATAATAGTGAATCAATAGTATTTGCTATAGTGGTTGTTCCACCAGCAGTAGTTCCGTCACCAACATATAATTGTTTAGTATCTGTTACGTATATAAGTTCACCTACTAAAGGTGTAATGCCTAATCGTTCTGCATTAGTGCCGCGTCTAACTTGTAAAGCCATCTATTAACTCCTGAGTGTTTGTTATATGTATTTATGCCGATTACTTTCTTTTCTTCATAAAGATAGCAGTACGCTTCTTGATATCCTTTTTAACCTTAGCTGTGTCTAATCTAAAGTCAACAGTATCTATTACACTTTCATAGTGTTGTAATAGGTCTTCTAGTGCCGTTTCAATATCAAGATTAGGTTTAGCTAAGGATTTTTTAACATCTATTTCCCATACTTTACCGTCCTTAAATCGTACATGTACGCTATGTAAGTACTCAATAGGAACTACATCTATCCTAACATCTTTAAAAATTTCAGGCCAACTATTTACTATTTCGGGGTCAAGAGAGCGGCGTTTAGGCACTCTCTTTGGTCTTCGCTGACTTCTTAGTAGGAACAAGTTCTTCAGCTTGGCGTCTTAATTGTGCCGCTTCTTTACTTAACCTATCTGCCTGTGATCTATAAGACTTGGCTAGATCAGCATCGCTTAGTACACCTTCAGCTTGATTAGTATAAACATCTGTTGTATTTACAAGTGCATCTTTATCTTCTTTAGCTTCTGGTACAGTTTGTCCTTGTGCATTTTTAATAGCAAGGTCGTTTACTGTAACACCTTTTTGTTCAGCAATAGCATTGTTTAGTACAGACAATACAACAGTAGTTGTGTTATTAGGTGTCATTTCAACTTGGTCAGTTGCAATTTTTACAAGTTTACCAGTTTTATGAAACCCAGCTAACATATTTCTACCATCGGGTAGTTGTGCTCTAGCCATTGCTTCACCTAACTCATCTGAATCCTGAGCTGTAGCAGAATCAACTAAACTAATTAATGCATCGTGTTCACTAGCATCAAGTGATTGTGTTAATACAACTAACGCAGTATTAGGGTCACCTGGTAGTACTCTGTATACCACGCAACACTTCTTTTGATTTGTTATTAATCTTCCAACATGTTTTAATGCGGCCATATTATTCTCCTTTTGGCGGCTCTGCTTTTTGCTGTGCAGCACTTACAGCAGTCAAGAACGCCTCTAATTTTGAGTAGGTTTGTCCTACGGTAGTCATTTCATTTGGTTTGAAAGCACCGCGGCTACTTGCTACGTCAATTATTTGTTTTAGTGCAGTTAGATCTGTAATTGTTAGATCCGGAGCAGGTTGAGCTCCTTCTGCAGGGGCAGTAGTTGCTTCGTTAGCTGGTACTGCTTCTTTGGTCTTAGCTTCTTCAGTCATATTATCTCCTGTGTTTGAATTGCTATTATATTTAATTATATTTCAAATATGGACACGCCAAAGTGAAATAAGAAAGTTCTTTAGGATTTTCAAACCCTATTTTTAGAACTTTTGCAATAGATTTTGTTTCTTTTGTTTGTACTGTAAGGGCAGAACCTATGTAAAATCTGCCTTTTAAGTTGTCATATATCCATTTAGAAATACTAATTTCTAGATTATATTTTGTAGGTATTTGAATGTATTCAAAATACGGAAGAGGATGCTCGGCTCTCCGTATTTCAAAAAAGTTTAAATGATTGGGTTCTTTAAGTTTAAGCAACATTTTCCTCGTAATGGGCAGTCATTCCAAAAGGTGCTTCTAACGTTTTATCATGATTACTATGAATTACAAATACTGTATCACAATAGTCATCGTCTCCCCAGCTACCAAATGGATATCCGTCTGTAAACATTAAGAACTTTTTAGGTTGAATATCCTGTTCTTTCATATAAGTCCAGTTAACATCAAAGTCAGTGCCGCCACCGCCCATAACTTCGTACTCAGTAAGTTCTCTTCCGTCGTCTGCGCTAAAATCGTCTTCGTTGTAAACTTTTGTATCAAAGCACCATACTTTAATTTTATAATCTTTATATTCGTCCATAATGCCTTTAACTTCGCCTAGAAAGTCTTGGCCTTGTTTATTACTAATTGATCCACTCATGTCAATTGCTACACAAAGATCAATTGTTTCGTCAAAATTCATACCCGGTAGTATTGCACCAGTATGCCAACCTTTACGTGAAGGACGACTAAATGTGTAATCATTTCGTATAGTTGACTGTATCTGTTGACGTAGTATTTCACGCCAATTCATTTTAGGCTCTGTAAGATCTTTAATCATACGTGATATTTCGCCTGGTGTATTACCTGCGCCTGCCGCTTGTGCAGCAGAAATCATTGACTCTTTAATTTCGTCTTTGATCTTTTTCATTTCTTCTTTAGAGTATTTTGGTTTATTTTTACTTATGTTATTACCGTTACCATCTTTTGTTTCACCTGCATCAGATGTGCCGTCACCGTCACCTTCTGCATCAAGGTGTTCGTCTAACATTTCGCCAAGTTGCTCTAAGAACTCTTTGCCGTTTTGTTTTGCTTGTTCGTAAATGTCATCATATACTTCTTCTGATGTCCACTTGTCATATTTAAAGTCTTGGAAACAATCAATGAAGCTAGGTTTTTCACCAATACGATCACGTACTAATAGATTATTAACAATATAATCAGCGGCAATATTATATAACTTAGGATCACGCCCTTCTCTACGTCCTAAGTGATCAAATACACAATGTAAAATTTCGTGTGCAATAACAAACTCAATTTCTTTATTATTCATTTTATTAAAGAACTGAGTGTTAAAATATAAATTACGTCCGTCTACAGCGGCAGTTGGGCACCAATCATCTGCGGCTAAGATGCGTAAACGTGTTGCCATATTACCAAAGAAAGGATGT
>Ga0187219_1001375_pt1 | contig 11696 bp, 20 predicted proteins | sample 13SPOviralmetaG_FD_130162 | JGI IMG/M metagenome (GOLD analysis project Ga0187219, IMG submission 130162) | Marine viral communities from the oligotrophic San Pedro Time Series (SPOT) site, San Pedro Channel, CA, USA - 13 SPOT_SRF_2010-07-21... | ecosystem: Environmental > Aquatic > Marine >... | reverse complement strand
CAATGAAAGATAACAAACTAATAGCAGAATTTATGGGTCTTGATTCATTCAAGGATTCATTAGCCTCACTACATCAAGGAAAGATAAATGTAGATGTAGATGTGTATGAACAAGCACAATACCACAACTCTTGGGATTGGTTGATGCCTGTTTTAAGCAAATGCTTTAAGACAGGAGATGACACGCAAGAATGGGATAACATTATGGATACGCTATTCACTTGTGATATAGACATAGTGTATGCACAAATAGTAGAATTTATTAATCAATTAAATAACAATAACAATGAAAGTTAAAGTACAACAACGAAGTGTTTACCACAAATTTGTAGAATTAGAGGTAGAAGTGCCAGACTCTGTAGAGTTTGATGGCGTCCAAGAATGGCTAACTAACAATGACCAGCTATGGTCAGACCAAGTAGACCAAGCTATGTTTAAAGCACCTATCCAATTTGGAAGTGGTGTAGAGGAATACAGAGGTATGTGTGAGCTTGAGGCAGACACAGAATGGAGGTATGAAACACCTGACGGCATTGGAGGACACTTATAAACTTAAAACAAATTAAAAGAAACGATATGAAAATAGAATTTGAAATAACAGAACAAGATTATAGAGATATACAAACTATATATAATGGATTAAGTCAGGCGAGTTGGTATATTGCGGAAATTGTAGGGCCGAGTCATTTAGAACAACATCATAATGATATGTTAGATAGCATAGATGTTGCTCAAGAGTGGTTAAATAAGATTAGCATATCCTCTGATGAGGACACAAATAATAATTAAATAAAAAAATTAAAATAAACAATTATGGATAAAGAAACTAAAACCAAAATTGCTTTAGCATTATTCAATGGTTCTAAGGATGGTGGGATTACTCTAACTAGAGATGGTTCACCAGTAACTAAAGGATACTCAGTAGCAGTAGAAACAGACCAAACTACATGTTGTGATGGCTCAGACCAAGAGATACTTGATTGTATAGTTGGATTTGTTGATAGGATTTCGGACAAGTCCGATAAAAACAATCTTGGCATATGGTTTGATGAGAAGAATAAAAACTATGTGCTAGACCTGACAAGAAATGTAAACACACAAAGGACTGCTACATTGATTGGATGGCTCCATAGACAGAAGGCTGTGTTCAATCACAATAGGAATGAAGAGGTTTGGATATAACATGCTATGCTGTAGCAATGCTATAGCAATGCTATTAATATTAAAGTAAATAAAAAAATATGAAAGACGACAGAGTGCAACCACCAGAATGGTTTGATGGAAACATATACAAGGAGGGCACATCATATCTGACTAAAGATGGAGAGTTTGTAGAGCTAGATGCTTTGGGCTCATCTATTTATGATTTGATAGTTGGGTATGACTTCCTCAAGTATAAAGATAAATCAAGAAGAGCTCATGAGTGGTTCAGAGATAATTATCCACAACAATACAAACAACTATTTACATTATGATGAAACAAAAATTATTATTTATGATGTCTCACAGATTACTTGGGGCAACACTATGGAAGTTTATATATAATCCAGCCCTCAGAGTAGGAGTAATCTACTCAAATGATGAGGTGTTTGATATGTATACCATTGACATTCACCTACTTATGATTGATATTAAGATAATAAAATATAATTAATGAGAAAGTATAGAGGAGGTGAAGGGGTTGAGTTCATTGGTTTTATTATATCAATGGGCTTGATATTTATTTTATACAAAATACTTATTAACATTGTTAGTAATTAACAAATAATTTTCCTACATTTGTAGGGTCAATTCAATTTAATATTATGGAAAAGAAAAACAAGATGGCTATTTGGAGCCAAGTCTCTGTGACGAATCCAAAGTATACCAAAGAAGTAAGCTTCGGTCGTAAGTTTACAAGTATCAATGCTCAGTACCAGATTATGTGTGCAACCGAACAATTCGGTGCCTGTGGTGAAGGTTGGGGTGTAGAGACTGAAAATTTCTACATGGTAACAGATGGACTTCTAGGATACCAAGCTGTGTTTTGGTGGGTAAACAAAGAAGAGAAAAACTATTTCTCCATTAACTCATCCATTGCAACTCACAACAAGTCTGGAAAGCTAGATGATGATTGTTTTAAGAAAGTATCTACAGATGCCTTAACAAAAGGATTATCCAAGCTAGGGTTCTCTGCTGATATATTCTTGGGAGATTGGGATGACAACAAGTATGTTGCCAAAACACAGCCTAGTGCTCCGGCAAAAGCATCACTATCATCTACCCCTAAGAAAAAGCTAGATGCCAAAACATTCAAAGCAATGATTGATTTCATTAACGAAGGCAAAGGTGATATTGTTATGGAGCGTATGGCTTCTTACACAGCTACTGACACTCAAAAGAAAAAGCTTCGTGAGGCTTTAGATACTTTTAACAAATAACTTAAGATATGACTAAAGATATAGATTTAGACATCATCAGATTTGATGATGATAAGGAGTACTATGCCGATAATTCTTATGTTACCAATTCAATGCTAACCAAATTGAACAAAGGGCCGGGTCATCTTCAACACTATCTAAATGGTGGTGTAGAGGATAGTCCAGCCTTAAACTTTGGCAAGGCATTTCACTTGTATATTCTTGAGAATGATAAGTATGACAAAGAAGTTGCTGTATTTTTTGGAAAGACTAGGAGAGGTAAGGAATGGGAGCTGTTCTCAGAGAACAATGTAGGTAAGACTATTATTAGCTATAAAGAAGCACTTAAGATTGGACAGATGGGGGAATCGTTGTTTAGTAAGAAGGCTATCAGAGAATCGTTAACAGATAGTGGTAACACTTATGAGTCGGTTGCTATAGGTAAGATTAATGACACTCTTTGCAAAGGTAAAGCTGATATAGTTAACAAAAGCAAAGGGATGATTATTGATTTGAAAACAACCCAATCAGTTAACCCAGTAGACTTTCGTAGGTCTTGTTACAAGTATGGATACCATAGACAAGCATACTTCTACAAAGAACTATTTCAAGCTAAAGAGTTTTTATTTATTTGTATAGAAAAGGAGCCTCCATATGCTGTTGGGATTTTTCACACATCTGATGCGTTCATTGAACAAGGTCATGATGAGGTTTCTAATTTATTAGAGCAATATAATGATTACTTTGTAGATGAGTTTGGTAAAGCGATGTTGAATGATTATTTTGAAAACGTAGAGTTATGATAAACAAATATGGATTTGATGTTAGATACAATAAGGTTAGACCTTTAGATATTGTAGATGTGTGTTGTAGTTATTTCGGAGTAGAAAAAGAGTATGTTTTTACACGCTCAAGAAAGTCTGAAAAAGTTATGGTAAGACAAATCATGCAATACTTAATGCATAGTTATACAACTATGACCTTGGTTGATATAGCTGAATACTTTAAGTTTCATGGCTCTATAGGTAACCACTCCACCGTAATTCATTCTATTAAAAACGTGAAGGATAGGATGGAGTACGAGAGAGTATACAAAGATGATATAAAAAAGATAGAACGTATACTTGGCATAGACAGACGAGATTATCTTAACTCCGGATTCTTTATGAGAATGGATAGGGGTCAGAAGACTACTCTTCATTACGAAACTGACAATGGTGTCAAAGAAGTAGTGTACAAGCATAAGATGATTGAAAGAAGAGATGGTGTTGTTTACGCTATTGGATTTTTCAAAAATGAAAATGAAGCTTGGGAGATAAAAGAAGATGCTATATATGAAGAGAGGCTATCTATGATTATGTCTGACAATGGAGAAAAAATATTTATTGAAAGATGAATCTAAAGTTTCTTAGAAAAGCACTAGACAATGCAAGAAAAAAAATAGGTGTTTCACTTAACGCTGTTGAGATATTGATTTACGCTAATCATTGTGATACATTTGATGTAAGCAACATTAGGTTAGATGTGTCAAGTTCAGAGAGGTCGTTTAGAGAATCACTTAAAAGGCTTTCTGAATTGGGCCTTATCCGAATAGTCAAGGAGAGAAATCAATACAGAACCAGAGTATATTCCATAACTGGTAAGGGAAAATTGGAAGTTAATAAATTTTATAAATCATTAAAAACACTAGAATACTATGATGGTAACTGGAAAGCTCAAATTCAAATTTGAGACAAAACAAGTAAGCGACAAGTTTAAAGTTCGTGAGTTTATTGTAATAACAGATTATGATGGGGACTATCCTCAATCAATCTTAATGCAAGCTACTCAAGAAAAATGTGATATTCTTGACAACTATAAAGTTGGAGACATCGTTGATGTTATGTTCAACTTAAGAGGTCGTGAATGGACAAATCCTGAGGGCAAAGTAAAATACTTTAATAGTATTGATGCTTGGAAAATTACTGCAAGTGGAGAAGCTTCAACTGTAGTAGAAGAGAAAGCTGCACAACCTGTGCCAGCTGGAGACCTACCTTTTTAGTTTAGGTAGTTAGTTTATTGTTTACTTATGGGGAGGGGGTAGTTTCCCTCCCTTTTATTTTTAATTATTATGAGAGATATAAATACATTTTGGTTTAAGCACTACGCTAACAATTGGAGTAGTATGTCTGTTGAGTCTATGATGTCTGTCTATGGGGCGGAGGGTTATGGGTTTTACTACATAATACTTGAATCACTATGTGTAGCTGAAGGGAACACTATAAACATTGAGGGCAAGGGGATATTACCGGCTATAGCAAAAAGAATGCAGACCGATGTTGAAACAGCCAAAACATTTATCAGTGATTGCAGTGAAGAGTTTGGTTTGCTCACTATCACGGATGGATACATAGAATCTCAATACATTAAAGAATCTTTAGATGCTGCCAATAAAAGAAAAGAAACCGCTAAGAAAGGTGCTGATGCAAGGTGGAATAAAAAGACTACAGAAGAAGTTGTAAAGGTTGAGGACAACGGATTTGATGAGTTCTGGGAGCTTTACGATAAGAAAGTTGGAAGAGCCAAAGCTTGCTCCTTGTGGTTAAAGCTAAGTAAGGCTAAGAGAAAAGATTGCATGGATTACATACCTAAATATAAAAAATCTCAACCAGATGTTCAATACAGAAAACATCCGGAAACATTCTTAAGAAATGAATCTTGGAATGATGAAATATACAAGCCTGGAACACAAACAACTCAAGATATAAAAAACGCATCAGCTGAAGATGTAACAAAAGCATTTATGTAATATGATAACAAGAGCAGACTTAAATAATATTGGAGTTACTTACACTGGAAGATGGGCTACTGAAATAAAAGTTCCGTGTCCAAAGTGTTCTCACAACAGAAAGAAACCTAAAGAACCTTGCTTGGCGATAAACACTAAAGATGGAATGTATCTCTGTCATCATTGTGCTTGGTCTGGTTCTGTCGGAGGACAACAAGACAAGATAGAATATAAAAGACCTACTCATACAGACAACAATACAAAGCTGTCTGATAAAATGTTAAAGTACTTTAATTCTAGAGGAATATCTGATGAAACGGTAAATAGAAATAAAATAACTCAGAGCTCCGAATACATGCCTGGCTCGGATGGAAAGAACAGTGTTATAAACTTTAATTACTATAAGAATGGAGACCTGGTAAACATAAAGTATAGAGATGCCAGTAAGTCTTTCAAGCAGACTAAAGATGCTGAGAAAGTATTCTATGGACTTGATGATATTAAAGGAGAGAAGGACATTATAATTGTAGAGGGTGAGTTTGATAAGTTAGCATTTGAAGAGGCTGGATACAAGAATTGCATCAGTGTTCCTGATGGGGCTCCAAATGCAAACGCAAAAAACCTTGACAATAAGTTTAGTTATATAGATAATTGTTTCGACTACTTAGATGCTGTTGATAATGTATATATTGGGGTAGATAACGATGAGAATGGGATACGTCTTCTCCAAGAAATGAGTAGGAGAATTGGTAGGGAAAAGTGTTACATTGTAGATTTTCCAGAAGGATGTAAGGATGCTAACGATGTACTAATGTCTTATGGGCCTGAGCTTCTAGATGAATGCTTTCAGAACGCTAGACCATACCCAGTAGAAGGGGTGTTTGGATTAGAGGATGTAAGAGATGAGATGTTGGATGTTTTTGATAACGGTAAAAAGAAAGGACTTACAACTGGATACCCGGAGTTAAATCCTCATTATAGCTTTAGATTGTCTGAGTTTGATGTGTTTACCGGTATACCTGGACACGGAAAGACATCATTTGCTTTGCAGTTAATGATGAATGCATCTATACTTTATGGTTGGAAATGGGGTGTTTTCTCTCCAGAAAATTATCCTATCAACGAATTGTTTGATGGCCTAGTAGAGCTTTATATAGGAAAAACATCTGATATAGATTCTCCAACTAGAATGAGTAAAGAAGAGTATGTACACGGCATGCACTTCCTAAAGAATCATTTCTACGCAGTATATCCAGAAAAAGACTTTACAATGAAAAGTGTTTTAGATAGATTTCAGTTTCTAGTTCGTAGAAAGGGAATCAAAGGAGTATTGGTAGACCCCTTCAATCAGATAGACCATGACTTTGGTTCAAAGAGTGAAGCAAACTACATTGCTGATGCTCTCAATACGATTAGGAGGTTTACTAAGTCTCATGACTTAAAGTTTATTGTGGTGGCCCACCCTATTACAATGCGTGGTGCTACAGCTGGAAGTGGAGACAATGATGTTCCTACAGCATACAGAATTGCTGGTGGAGCTAACTGGTTTAATAAAGCTGATAACATAATATGTGTTCACAGACCAAATCCAAAAGACTTTTCTGACACCACAACAAACATACATGTACAGAAGATTAAATTTCAAAAGCTTGTGGGAGTTCCGACTGGTGAGCCAGTTGTTTTAAGATACCACAGACCTTCGGGTAGGTTTACTAGCTTTACCGGTGAATACCCTATAGATGAACAAATTAACCAACCTTCCGAGCAAGTAGAAATGCCTTGGGAATAAAAAAAGATGATTATGGGAAGTTATGATTTTGAAACAGACCTTAAAGAAGGTGAAGACGGAGAAAAGATAGTAGCAGTTTTTTTGTGGGCTCAAGGATTGGAGTTAAAAGGATACAATAAAGACTACAAATACGACCTTAGGATGTACTCACCCTCTAAAGATATGGATTTACTTTTTGAGGTTAAAACAGATGACTATTGTACGGATGATAGTGATACCGGAAACATGGCTATTGAGATAAGATATAAAGGTAATCCTAGCGGAATATCTAAGACATATGCTCAATGGTTTGTTTATTACTACAAGCATTTTGATAAAGATAACCTATGGATGATACAAGTAGATAAGCTTAAGTCTCTAATTAAAGACAACATAAAAGACATAAAGTTTGTCAATGGAGGCGACAACAATGATTCGTATATAGCACTGATACCTAGAGACAAGTTTCGCTCTAGTTTTGGTATAGATACTATAATAAAAGAAAAATATGAAAAGCAAGAATAAAAGTGTTTTTTGCCTTATGTTTGGTTTTGATGAAAAGGCTCTAGATACTAGAGATAGAACAGATAGGGATAGGTATGGGGCTAAGAAGAGAAAACAAGATAAATTTAAAGAGGAGTGGGATATAAGAAGAAGAGAAGAGCGTATGTTAGAGAACACAAGGCCTGAGGATAGGCTCTACAATCAATGGTGGGACATGACTAAATCAAAGTTTTGGCAAGAGTTTGCCCAATGCGATGTAACTTATCACGGAATAACAACTATATTTAAAAAAGAAAAATATGAAGAAAGAAGATGAAATAGAATTGTACTTATTGATAGCTACTTTTAGATGCTTTAGCGAGCAGCTTTATCAACTAAAAGGCTCTCACTCCCAAGGAGTTAAGATGTGGTTCAATAGACTAGTTAAAACCTCCAGAAAGTATGAATCTATGGTTGAAAAGTGGACTTCAGATGACAAAAGATTAGATGCTATATATGATGAGTTAATGGATGTAATGGTAACCGTAAAACAAACCGTAATCAATGAGGTGGAAGAGAAAGAAGGGAGTACAGATTAAGAAGGTGACTCAAGATGGAATTAAATTTGACTCTAAGCTTGAGTTATACTTTTACAATCTATTAAAAAAAGAGAAAATACCTTTTGTTTTTCAAGAAAAATTTGTACTTTTGCAAAAGTTTCGATACAATGGAAAGGCTGTTAGAGAAATGACTCTTACTGTTGATTTCTCTGTACCTCAACATGATATGATTGTAGATACAAAAGGTTTCCAAAGGAATGATAATAAAATAAAGTGGAAGCTTTTAAAAAGGCATCTACTTGATAATGATAGAGAGCCTATAATACTAATGCCTAAAAACCAAAAAGAATGTCAAGAAGTGATAACGATGATAAAAGCCCTGAGTTCTGGACGACAAGTTCGACCGGAGAATATATAATAAAAAAAATAGATTTCTTGCTTGACAAACAAGAAAAATACAACGGAAGTAAAGTTAAACTAGACTACCTAATGAGCGAACTTAAGGTTATTAGAGAAACCTTAGAAGTAATAAAAATATCAACTAAAAAGAAAAGATGAAAGAGAGACAACCAGGACAAATTAAATATGACACTAACAAATCTGTTAGGTCTAAAGTAGATAAGATACTCCACGATTGTGTAGTTATGTTTGCCAACCTAGGGACTAATACTCCTCTAGATGTGGGTACAAAAGAAGATGCTAAGAGAATTGAGAAAGAAAAGCTTGAAGGCATAAAGGATATAGATTTAGATTTTTATAACGATAGATTATTATTAAAAAAAGAAGATGAGTAAATATAAAGAAAACCCAATGCCTAATTACTATATAGGAAAATATTACGGTTACGAAGCAAGAAAAGTATGTGAAGACTTTGAGCTTCCTTACCACATAGCAACCGCCACGACATATCTTTTACGTTGTGAGCGTAAGCATGGAGACCCAAGGGAGTGTATACAGAAAGCTATCAATCACCTTAAGTTTCAATTAGAATTTTTAGATAAACAACAAGAACAACAAAAACCATTTTAATTATGCCTGGAATAAAAATGAAAGACTTTGAATTCATGAATACAAAACGTAGAGTTCAATCAGAAGAAACAAAAGTAACCTACAAAAAGTGGGACGATATAAAGAACACTGCTTCTTCGGACAAGTCCGAAATTAGCAATTGTCATTCCGCTCCCATGATATGGATTGGAGGAGGTGATAAGAAAGAGGTTGGTGTTTGTTCTAAGTGCAGAAAGCTAGCTTTTAACAAAAGTAAGATTGAAAACATATCTTATGATAACAAGTATCAAAACTTTAGAGTTCGTGAGAGAATGTTTACTAAGGTCAATCAGCAAAACTACAATAAGGGTATAAATACTCAGAGAGACAAGTCGCAAGGAAGCAGAGAGGATTAAGCCCCTCTTTGCTTTTATATATGCAATATTTTTCGTATATTTGTACTTAAAACTTTAATCATGGGATACCCTATTGTATTTAGTAACAAGGCTGCTGTAATTTCAGAGAAAGGCTTGGTTTACATTGTCGACACTACTTATGGAACTAATGAGCTTTTGGGATTCACAGGGATTGCAGATGCTAGAGACATACATCATTACGAAGGAAATGTTTGGTTCTTTTTAGGCCCTCAATATGTTTACAGTTGGAATGCAGCCGTAGGGCCGCTTAATACGAGCAACGTTGTTGTAGTTTTTGAGCATAGAGCTAGAGATGCCCAAGGTTTAACTTACGATTACGCTCTTAATAGGTTTGTTATATCTACCGACAACAGAATAATAACTTATGATGCTAATGGCTCTATAGCATCCAATGTGGTTGACCAAGACGATAGTCCTAGTCAGGTTTTTAATAGTACCGGAGGCATAACACCTAAGTATCCTTCTAATCTTGTTCCTATACCTACTTATTTTGCTACATCAAAGAAGTCTACCAGCATAACAGATAGCCTTACAGATATTGCTGTGGACACTTCTCCAGCAACTCAAGATGAAATGGATGCTCAGTTTAACGTTTTTAAGGACACAATTCATACAGCTACTAATGGTATACCTTCTAATGCCAGCATACATGCCATTACAAACAAATATAACTCTCTTAATGACAGTCAAGAATTAATTGTTTTTTGGAATAGAAATAACCAAGATACTTATCAAGGAGTAAACCCTACTCTTCAGTACATATCCCTTGTTTCAGAGTCAACAGGATGGGGAATTAACGTGACTCCTTTTCAGCCAGAGATAAAAGGCTTTATTATTAGGGGTGCAACTATGATAGTCGAAAGACCTGTGTATGGATGTACTGACCCTAATGCAAACAACTACAATCCGAACGCTACTTTAGACGATGGCAGCTGTGACTTCTCCACTGACACTGGTGGTGGAACTGACCCAGTAGACCCAGTAGACCCGGTAGACCCGGTAGACCCAGTAGATGATGGGTGTAGGTCTGTGGTGATAATGAACACTGGGTGGGACTTTAACAAAAGTAGACCTAACAGAGTGGGTCAGAAGGATAATAATTGGATGAAGGTAAATTATGGTTCAACAGCTAACAAAAACGCTGGACTAAATAGTCATGAATACCATTCTCCATACATGACGATGAATGATTTTGAAGATTTCACCGTTGATGCAATGGGGGCTAATATCCATACATACGGAACGGGCTCTAACGACAATATGTTTTCAACAACAAACTTCCCTCAAGTTAGGGTTGATGTTGACGGTATTGTTTTTGAGCCAGGAGGTGCTAATCCAAATCCAAATATAGATAGGTTAAAGAATTTACATCCTTACTGTTCTGTAGGATTGTCACTAGCTCAGATGCATGACGAGCTTTGGTATAATACTACACACGGAACTGATGCTGACTATAGCTTAACTTTTCCAATTGAAATGGAAAACGGAAATATTTCGGAGAGAAAAATTATAATTCAAATCACAGAGATTAGTGAAGACCAATCACAGCCTGATAGATATAGAGTTGGATTTAGAGATGAGAATGGAGTAGACCGCTTTCATGCTGATATGCTAAATAAATATTGCTCTACTACTCCAGGTACAGCCGGAACCCAACAGAAGAATTCTCTGAACGCTTACTTTACAAACATAGGTATATTTAGAACAAACTCTGCAAACTCAATATATGCTGGAGATTTAGAGGCGGAAAATAAAGCTACTTGGGGTGATGGAAATACTGAGCACGCTATTTACCCTAGTTTTACTAGTAAAAACGGTCACAACCTAGGAGACACTTGGATAATACCTCTAAGGAAAACATATTTAGGAGGAAAGCATCGGCCAGCAAACGGTGGTGTAATCGGGCCTAGCTATATGACTCACTGCACTTCTAATCATGATTATTACTTGAGCTATCCAGCAGACGAAAACTACCCTTGGTCTGTTGCAAATGATTCAAATGAAGACGCTTATTCTTATTTACCAGTGGTAAGGCCTTCTGTTGCGATTTCAGGAGGATATAGACCTTCGAATCCAGGAGGGGATTATTGGACTTATATTTGCGGACAATACTACGGTCATGAAATAGAAATGAGCTCCAAGAGCGACACCCTACAGAATATTTACACTTCCGATTATACTGAAAGATTAGAGAGAGACTATCCTTATAGAAACGCAGCAGCTGTCTTTAATGCCTTACCAGACGGCTCTTGTCCATCTTTATTCTCAAACGGCTCTGAGGCTGCTAACATGTCCT
>Ga0187219_1001372_pt1 | contig 11709 bp, 10 predicted proteins | sample 13SPOviralmetaG_FD_130162 | JGI IMG/M metagenome (GOLD analysis project Ga0187219, IMG submission 130162) | Marine viral communities from the oligotrophic San Pedro Time Series (SPOT) site, San Pedro Channel, CA, USA - 13 SPOT_SRF_2010-07-21... | ecosystem: Environmental > Aquatic > Marine >... | reverse complement strand
AACTTAGAACGTATCTCTGATATGGTAGGATCGTGACTAAACAACTCGGAATAGTCATCTGATTTAAGTATCTTTTCTTCCAACTTATTATCAACACTTACACCTCGAATACCATAACGACTTGTAGATAACTGTAGTTCTACAATTGCAGGGTTGGGTAGAGGTGCAGTGGGTGGAAGAGGAACGTAAGGCATGATGCCAGGTTTTGGTATTCCCGGCGTTACAACACACGGTGCTTCTTTTAGAGCCTTGACCGCAGCCTTTGCACCTAACGCAAAGTCAGCGTAGGTTGATTTGATTGCATAGTCTGCATGGAATGCTTCGGTTGCACGACCTACCAGTGAACCATAGAAGGTAGACAGGTTAGTCAGTCCGCCAGGCATACCACCGTAAGTCTTACCGTAGTAGTCCATCATAGGGCCACCAAACGTTCCCTTGTGACCAATCATTGATACGTGTCGTGCAGTTATATTTGCAGTAGAGGACGCAGCGACCCACTCGTTTACCGCAGTGGTAATCAGATCCACCCCCGTCAAGAGTTCGGTTGAAGCTTCGGTAAACATATTCAGGTTACCTTTAGTAATCAAGTATCGATCACCTAGAGTGGTAGACGTATTCATACCTACAACCTGTTCACCTTTGTTCCCCTTGATAGTCGAGTTGTCGTCTCGGTTTACTGTGGTGGTTCGTCTTCCTTTGACATTAACAACTTGATCTCCAGCCACATCGACATTATAATCACCACCGACAGAAACATTAAAATCTCCGTCCACCCGTAAATCCACATTTCCTTTATATACGAGATCACCTTCACCCTCCACTATAGTTTTAGAATCCCCACCTACAACCTCGATACGTTGTTTGCGGGTTGATATGACAACACTACCATCTGCACGTAACTCAATACCTGCACCAGTACGGTGTTTAATTAATACACGTTCACCGCCAGGAGTGTCGTCCATCTCAAACGAATGACCACTAGGAGTTTCAGATACCTGATTGTAAGGAAAGACAGAGGGTTCTTGATCCGGTAGATCTAAGTCAACTCCAAAGTCTCCGCCACCCAGTGAAAGGTTATTGACTCTCTCACCAGTTGCAGCTTTGTTAATACTATTATCGTAGAAGTAATCCCGTTTAGGATACTCACCACTAGGATCGGAAAATCCGTCCTTGGGGATACCTTCTGTAACCTCTTTCGCAATACCCTGTTTTTCTACTCGGGTCTTGTACTCATCAGAAAAGTTTGTCATGCGTTGATCTCATCCACAGTGAATGGCCCCCTAGTTATTGGTGTCTCGAACTTGGAGTCTTTATCAAAGTTTGCCTTGACATATGCACGGACATCAAAGCCAGGATCGTTGGTCAAATTGTCGATGTCGGAATGACCTAACACCTGACCGCCTGGCCATACATTATAAAATGCACTACAGAAATGATCGAAAGAATTGAATTGACTGCGTGTCAAGGATTGTACTGATATGTACTGTGTGAGGTTGATAGTCTCACTAGGTACATTGATACCACCCACAAAACAAACCGCAATACTGCGTGGATTGTGATTGACATCGTGTTCACCTTCAATATTGACAGGTCGACCACGTTGAATAGATCCGTCTCTACGAATAATATAGTGATAACCGATACCATTCAACCCTTGATCTAGGTGAAGGTTATTGATCTCCTCACTACCGATATTCTTGTTAGTTGGGGTTTCTGTCCAGTGACAAACCACCTCGGTGATATCTCTACGAACATTACGCAGTTCTGCCTGTAACTCTTCTACAGAGGATACGTAAGGGAAGATAGGATCGTTCTTACCATTAGACCATGACTTTGCAAACGAACCAATTACATAGGGTTCATCAAAGACTTGTGTACTTATCTCACCACGGGTTGCATTGGTAATAGTAGTGTCGATGGTCTTTAGGAAGGTTCGTATTGTCTGTGAATCTTTGCCAGTCGACTGATTAAGTAGATCTATGCATAGAGACACGTCTTGTGAATTACCTTGAGACAACTTTATTACACGTGAGTATTCGTTTCTTGGTAACCTAGGAGCAAATGCCTTTAGACGTTTGTTTATATCAGTTAGAGTATCTATGGACAGTGAGCTTATTATACCAGTTTCGCCACCATTGGCAAGCCTTGATTGCACTAAACTGTTCTTTTGATCTACTTGTGCCTGATACCTGTTACGCAAGGTTTGTTGATTTTGTGTGGACGAAATGATCTCATCACCAGACGCAGTTTCACTACCAGATAATGTTTTGAAATCATTTGCACCCCCAACCAGATTCTGTTTGATCTCTTGTGCCTTGGTAATGACATTTGATAGAGATGCAAGTGGATCTGTCTTGACGTTCTTGATTGCAGATGAAAACTCACTGTCACCTGTAGGTCTGGTAGAAGTAAATGTTGCAGTAGTGAACTCCCCAAACGTAGGAGAGGCTGAGTCATTGTCCATCGTACTAGGTAGAGTTACCGATAGGTTGTGATCTGTTACACTACCAACCAGAGTGGTTAACTCATCTGTCACACTACTCACCGCATCTGTCGCAAGTGAATTGATCGTTGTAGAGGTGAATGCACCAAGGTTACCCGCGAGGTCTGTACCTGCCTGTAACAAACCAGCGGGGGATGCATCCATCACTTTCTTGGTCAACTCACCTGCAAGATCACTAGGATCAGGTAAACCTTTACCCAGTCCTGTAATCATCTGTAGGATTGCTGCAACCGTACCCGAAACACCTCCTGTAACGTCCAGACTTGACGTGTCAGGGATCGCAATGCCATCTGAGTCTAGGACAAAGGTTATGTCAACCTTCGCAGCGAATGCACCTGAGATCTTACTCATTGCTGCATTGACTGCATCGGTCTTGAGGTTCTCAATACTCGCAGAACCCGCATCCAATAGACCCTCGGTAGTAACACCCTTGAGTTGTTCTGCGGTCTTCTGGAACTTGTCAACCTTTGAGGTGATGGACTTAACTCCACCATTAACCTCGTTGACAAACGCACCCGCTTGGGATACCTTGGCGTTGACCTGTGCATCTACCGCAGTTTGTGCAGCATTTGTCAGTGAAGTCTTGTCAAATGACTTGGAAGTCTGGTTTACTAGACTCTTTAATTTTTGTTTATCTGTCATTCAAACGCCTCATCGTATGCAGTCTGTGCGAGTATCTCTGTATTGTTTGTTGTGATAACATAGTTCCTATTCACGATTTCACTCGCGGTTTCGATATCTGTGGTATTTAACAGTTTACGATTGACTGAACTATATCTATTCCTCAACTCAAACAACACATAGGATAGTTGAATCGAGAATAATCTCCAGTCGGATGTGGGTTGGAATTGTTGTGAGAATGCAAGTAGTCCATTGAATCGACTACCTATGTTATCAGAACGTTCCCAAGAAACTATACCTATTTGAGGAGTTTCTTCCTCGTGAAAGGTCAGGAACCTAGACACACCCTGTAACGCACCAGTAATGGCAGCAGAGTGAATCAGGTTATATCCGTTGTCAAGGAAGAACTTCATACACTGTTGTCTACGCAGTTGTATTGATGTTTCTGCAATGTCGTCTTGTGCGAGAGGATTCTGTACAGAGTTTTGTAGACGTGCATTAGTCTCCACTGTTCCGGTCTTACCCAATTGAACGTTGGTAGGAAACTCTAGTCTAGGCAAAGAACCCATAATCAATGGTATCTGTGATGACTTACCATCAAGGAAACAACCAAAGACAAATGACCCTGCAAGGATTTGAGGTATACGTCCATATCCAGATACACCACCTTCGGTAGTAGGAATAAGAACCTGTGCCCACGGTAGATCCTTCTCAGGTATCTCACCTGTACTTGGATTGTGTACACCGTTGATACGTACCTTCACACGTCCTTCTAGTCCACTTGGTGGTTGTGCATTGATAACCGTACCAAAGAACCATCGATGGTCGTCTCCATAGAACTCGTGTTGTATGGGTCTTAAAATATTCATAACGTTACACTCGGTAGATCACCCAGTTTGACTAATCGTGCACTCACTGTGTGGGATTCATCTAACATATTATGTGCGGTATTCATCAATAGATAATCTCCTGATCTCTTTGAGTCAACACTTTTAGTCTGGTCTTTAGAGTCAGAAGAACTATTGGGGTTAAGGAATATCAGTCGCAGTCTTGCGCCGGGTGATATTTTACCCTCTATGAATAATGCACCATCCATCTCAATGTCAATCATATTCTTCTTGAGAATCTGTCGTATGATTTTGTTCTTGACCTTTAGTCTTGACTCATATAAGGTAGTACCATCGATCAGTTGTGTTTCATCGTGGTAACTCTTGAATTGATTGAACGTATTCGATGAGGTCACTTGGTGTATTGCAATTGCATCGTATTCGTCTGAGGGTTTACCTCCGATAATTAGAGAGGGATCGTAGATGTTCTGACTGGTCGATTCACTGATCAACTCGTTGGTATAGAAGTCTTGAATAATCTCTCTTACAGAAATGTGAGTATCAAACCGTTGACCTGTATGTGCGTCCAGTGTAGAATATAACGAACCAATCGCACCCTCTTCGTAGAGTCCAAGTGCATCCTCTGTGTCAGTCTCTTCAAAGTGATTGATCTGGTAGTAGATCTTCTTGAACTCTTCTTCTCCCTCTGCGGATGCCATCGCATCGGTGTATCGTAAGGGTAAAGATTCATTGACAACATCCGTACGTAACAACTCGTCCAGTGACGTGAACACGAGGTCGTTGTTATAGAGATCCGCTGAGATGTAGATAGGAGAACCTGTACGTGTTGTCATACGATCCTTCAACCACTTTATAGTCTCCAGAGGACTCATGTAAGGGATGATAAACTTTCGTTGTCCCTGTGCACTACCTAAGAACTTAGATGTTTTGAGAACATCCTTTCCTAGATCACGTGCAGAGATATCGATAATCGCATCTTCCAACGTACCTTCATATGACCTACTGATACATTTCATCGCATTGACATAGACATGTTCCTCTACTAGATCAATCGATAATATCTCAGAACGTTCGTTGGTCTTCTCTACATCGTTAACCTTGGAGAAGAAAAACGTCTTGGATATCTTTGCATCATTGGGGTCATTACCATCCGCAACAACGATATTGATTCTCTCTGTACCGGTGGTGGATAGTTCGGTTCGGAAACCAAAATCATCCAACATAACGATACGTGCGTCTACATATTCCTTATGCAAACTCTCAAAGAAACTTAGTTCGATAATGTTAGAACGTATGTCAATGACCGTATTGTCCGCACCCGAAGATAGGACAACATCTGCATTTATGATAGTGAATCGAGATCTATTCATTAGTCAGCGGCCAAGAGTCTCTTCAACTCACCTGACAACTGTCCTACTAGGTTCTTTTTGATGATCTTTATCCTCTTAGACTTGTCGTTTTCGTTAACTAACCATTGCAGGTTAGTAACCGGTGCCGTCCCATCCATGTTATCAAAGAACAAATCTTTCTGTTCTTCCGAATCGTTTTCATAATGATGTGTCCCTTCATACTCATAGACTGTATTGGTCAAACTTGTACCCAACTGAAGAGGATCACTACTGTCCGGTGTCAGGTAGGCAAGTGTCACCGAACCTGTAACGTTGTCATTTGAAGAGACAACAATTTCTGCGAGATCTAGGTTCTTTCGTATGACCTTACCTCTCTTGGTGCCGATCAATACTTCAGTACCTGTCTGATATAAACCAGAGAACTGTGCTGCACTATCCGCAGTGGTCAACGCAATCTTACATGTGTAGTGTTGAAAGAAGTCTGTACTTGCTCGTTCCATGATCTGTGTCATAGACATTGGCCATCCAGTCTCTCGCAGTCGATCGTTCATTAGATAGAACGTCCAATCATAGTCACTCTTGTCATAGAGACGGTGTGATAATGTGTCAGGTCTTTCTCCGTCACGGATCTCCATCTCGATGTATGCGTTTGCATCATCACTGTATGTGTCAATCAGGTCTGAATAGTTTGCAATGTTTTGAAACTGAACTGGATCATTTTCATCACCGAACAAGTATGCAATCTTGGGAACGTTCTCGAAATAACTGGACATTAGAATCCTCCTTTAACGACTTTGCCTTTATGCATCGCGGAGATCTCTCTAAACGACAATTGCACTTGAACCTCAATAAACTCCTTACCCTCGTACATACCACTTGAAGTTCCGTTGAACGTAGTATCAACACTTTCTAGATAACACCGTTGTATGTTAAAGCCAGGGTTTGAACCATCTTTGTTCTTAATATCGATCTGAAACACATTGGGAAACTCGTAGGCGAATGGTGTAGTCCCGACAGTGATCGCTTCTGGATATACCTCGGAACGGAAGAACTTCAATATCTCCTTGATCTCTCTTGACTCATCTCCATCTCGTGCGATCATTGTAAACCCAAATGCGAAGTTACGCATCTTGACTCGTTCGAATAGAGTTCTTTCATTAGGTGCGGTTGCAACTCGTGTCGCACTCTGTGCAATGGCACCGGTCTGTGCAGATGCATTACCACCTGCGACTGCCCCTAATAATGCACCCCCACCTAGTCCTCCACCTAATTTACCTAATGCACCACCAACAGCAGCACTCGCGATTGGAGGTAATGCCTTAGCCATTGCGTTCATTGAAAGAGACTTTGCGGCACCAGATAATCGTCCATCACTCATTGATGCTTCACCCATATCACCAGCGGCACCAAGTAAACCAACATCTACAACATTGTACTGCACACCGTCAGTATACTTCAATCCACGTGACAGAGGGAACATGACAGAACCCATTGGAGTTCCTTCACTGACATTCTCATATGACTTTAACGCTTGTTTGATTATACCTACTTCTGCCTCTGTCTCACGTGCTTCGGCTAACTTCTTATCTGCTTTAGATTTGATTTCGGCAAGTTTCTTTTTTGCCTTGGACATGTATTTCGATCGTGCACTAGTGTCCACCTCTTCACCAAGACTGAAGAAAGGTTCAACCTTGAATGCAGTAAAGATAATACGACCCGGCGCAGTTTCAAAACCAGCATTGAGTGGGTATCTAAGATCACGTGCACGATCACGACTTTCTAATGACGGATCTTCAGCGATCTGAGTATCCTGATTGGTGTAGTTCGCAAGGACTTTCTCTTCATCTTGTTGCAGATTGAGATTCCTTGAATCTTGGCCTGTTGTCATGTTTAGTATACCCTAAATAAGTTTTGTAACATTTGTCTGTCTATTTATAGGAAAAATATGGCGTATAAAGGAAAGTTTAAACCAAAAAACACTAAGAAATATGAGGGTGACCCCACTACTATTATTTATCGTAGTCTGTGGGAACGACAGTGTTTCCGTTGGTGTGATGATAACAAAGACGTGAAGTCATGGTCAAGTGAGGAAGTAGTGATTCCCTATCTCTATGAGGTAGACAAGAAGTACCATCGTTACTATATGGATCTCAAGATTGTGTATAACAACGGTAAAACTGTACTTGTTGAAGTCAAACCAGATGCACAAACTCGTCCTCCTACTGGACAGAGACGCACCAAACGGTATATCAATGAGGGATACACCTACGTCAAGAACATGAACAAATGGGGTGCAGCGCAAGTCTATGCGTTAGATCGAGGTTGGTCGTTTGAGATATGGACAGAGAAGACTCTCAGTAAAATGGGAATACTACCTAAGTCAACAAAACCATTGAAACCATTAAAACCCTTCAAGAAAAAGACTAAATAGATTCATGAGTCATTTAAACGAAATCAGAGAGACATACTTTCATCACATGAAGTTTGCATGGACGGTTGCGTTCGTGTTGATTGTTCATGGGGTATTACCTAATGTTTGGACAGATAAAGCGTCAGACATGATGGAAGAGTGGGAGAAGAAACATCAGTAATCTATTTAAGACAGTAGAACTCGAAGCGTTCCGTGCAGGTATCACACCTCGTACTCGGGAAAGTCGTGCGTGGTTCCGTAAGAAAGTACAGAACATGGGTGTGAATAGACGTGGTCTAATGAGAGAAGACCCAGTAGAACAACGTGCAAAGTATGTTGCGGGTTCTATGTTCATGTTCTTCTATGATCCTAAACATCGTGCAACTCTACCCTACTATGATTCTTTTCCATTGATCATCGCAGTTGGCCCAGCGCCTGGCGGGTTCTATGGGTTGAACCTACATTACTTACCCATACCGTTACGTGCAAAGTTTCTAGACGAACTCGTGGGTATCACAAGCAACAACCGGTATGATGAGTCAACTAAGTTTGATCTGTCATACCAGTATTTGAAGACCACTTCCAGTATGAAGTACTTCAAACCATGTTATAAACATTACCTTACCAAACAGGTAGAGGGCAAACTCGCATACATTCCACCACCTGAGTGGGAGATTGCAACGTTTCTACCCGCTGCACAATGGCAGAAAGGTGGTAGAAGTCAAGCATATTCAGACGCAAGGAAAATGATCTAATGAGAATCCCTAACGTAGATGATTTGAAGTCTAAAATCACCGCAGGTAAAGGATACGCAAATCCTAGTCTATATTATGTACAGTTACCTGCTCGTAACCTGAACAATGAACAGAAACAATCGGTTGAATTATTTGTTCGGAATATCACATTACCTTCAAGAAACATGTTGACGGTAGAAAGAAACATCGGAGTAGATCAGACCAAAGTACCCTATGGGTATTCGAATGGTGCAGTCTCGATGACCTTCCGTGTACTCAACGATCAGTTGACACGACAGTACATTGAAGACTGGCAAGAAGCAATGGTTTCTAGGTACGATGACACAGTAGAAGGTCATGTTGCAGTTGCATACCCTAAGATGTACATGAGAGACATCAAGATATCTCAGTTGGATCGTGGTATCTCTTTCTCGGGTATCAACTCTAATAAAAGTGTAGGACTTGGCCCTGTCAACATCAACGTGGGTCTAGACGTTGATATACGCCAATCTGGACGTGAGGTATATCGATGGGTACTAAGAGATGCATATCCTATATCCTTCACTCAGGAACAACTGAGTGACGACAGGAAGGGTGTTACGAGTGAAATAACCGTAGAGTTCGCATACAAGTACTGGACTGGTGATGCAGTCAGTGGCAACAGATCAAGTAGTATTGATACTAACGTTCGTGTCTCATCGGACGCGGCACAGAAGGCAGGAAAAGTAGTTAACGACACATTTGATAAACTTGGAAAGAAGATATCAGATTTATTATTTTAATATTGGAGCTTTATAATGGCACTACCTAAGTTAAATGAAACACCCAAGTACAGTTTGACAGTCCCTTCAACGGGAAAGGAATTGAGATACAGACCGTACCTTGTGAAAGAAGAAAAGATCCTTCTCATGGCATCATCGTCAGAGGATCCCAAACAGATTATGAACGCAGTGCATGATACAATTGCTGCCTGTGTGGAAAACATTGATATACGGTCACTGACAACGTTCGATCTGGAGTATATCTTTATCCAGTTACGTTCTAAGTCAACGGGTGAGACGAGTGAAATACTCATCAAGTGTCCTAAGTGTGAGAGTCAGCAGAAGGTGACGATCCCACTGAACGAGATTGCAGTTACTGAGACTAACGCAAATCCGGTAATTAAGATATCAGATAATGTGACTGTGGTAATGAAGTACCCTAGTTATCAAGATATACCCAGTGACACAGATGATGTAGGTTTCACATTAATCGCAGCCAGTATCAAGGAAGTGATTCATGGAGATGAGAAGGTTGATATTGATGATGAACCGATCGAAGCAGTTATAGCATTCTTAGAGTCTATGACAAACGATCAGTTTCAGTTGATTGCAAAGTTTTTCGAAGACGCACCATCGGTGAAGTATGATCTAGAGTTGGTGTGTCAGAGTTGTGGTGAAATCTCTGATATTGAAATAAAAGGAATGCAAAGTTTTTTTTGATATGCCTCGCACATGAAGAGCTTTCCAATTATTTTAAAGTAAACTTTTTGTTGCAGAGGCATCATAATTATACATTGACAGAACTAGATATGATGATACCGTGGGAGAAAGAGGTACATACTATTCTCCTACTTCAAGCAATGGAAGAAGAAAAAGAAGCTAAAGAGAAGGCGAAACATGGCAATAACACTGGATGACGTAGTCCTCGAACAAATGAACACCAACGAAACTCTCGGTCAGTTAGTCGATAGGACTAACATTCTGATCGAGATGGAAGGTGACAGTTTCGCTGGACTCGAACTGCTCAACGAACAGTTTGAGGACTTCCTTGGTCTTGTGCGTAGACAATACTCACTTGAAGACGAGGCACGTAGAGAAGAACGGGCTAAGATCGTTCCTAAGGCGGATGGAGACGATAGTGATCCCCTGAAACCGGAAGAAGCGTACAAAGGTATTGAGATGCCTATTGTAACGTTCGGTGCAGGTCTCGTTATGTTCATGTCAGACTTCGTCAAAGGTTTTGTTGACCAGACCAAGAAGATGTTTAGGGTAAACGTTTTCAAACCAATAGAAACTGTGTTTGGATTCATCGGTGATAAACTCAAATCAGTCACTGACTTCTTTAAGAACATAGGTAGTAAGATATCTGGTCTATTCGGTGGAATAGACACTAAAGGCGGAAGTCAATTCTTAGAGAACATCAAGAAGATGGTGGCACCTATCTCAGAGTTCGGTGCAAAGTTGATGAATAGTCCCTTTGTGAAAGCACTGGCAGGTCTTGGTAAACTACTAGGTAGATTAGCTGTACCTCTTGTTGCGTTATATGAAACCTTTACGAACGTGTCTGAGGAACTTGGAAAATCTGGCGACAGTATCTTTGGGACTGGTGGAAAGATTCAAGCGGTAATGAAGGGTGTCCTGAAAGCGGTTGTGGACTTCTTTGCAATCTTCTTAGACATACCCAAATCTATTATCAGTTGGTTTGCTGGTTTGGTTGGGTTTGACGGTATAGAGAAGGCACTAGACTCTTTTACTTTCGCAGGTCTTGGTGATGCTATTATCGATGGTATGTTTGACATTCTTAATGGTTTAAGTGACTTTTTTGGCACAATCTTCACCAACGCAAAGGATCTTTTTACAGGTGAGATAAGTTTTGAGGACTTTGGTAAAAACATAGTCAGGGCAGTGTTACCTGCTCCAGACTTCTTAGCGTTTGAGGTGCCTTCAATAGAGGTACTTGGTAAGACTATTGGTGGAGGTTCGATTGACCTCAATCCAATTCCTGCCTCAGTCTATGAGTATGCGGGACTGAATGCACCAGAGGGTTCTTCTTCTGAAACTCCTAGTGGTGGTGATACAACGACAAACAATGTGTCGACTGTAGGAGGTACTGAGGTAACAGGGGGAGACAAACTATCTTCTGAAAACATTGAGGTATTGCGTCAACAGTTTAATGCGGAGGCATTGCAGGCAATTAATGAAGAGAATGCGATCACGAATGCGATCAATACAGAGAGTGTTACTAATGTAGGTAGTTCACAGAGCGCCCCAATAGTGATTCAGGACAACTCTGTGAACTCCTCCAATCAATCAAACGTCAATCAAAGTGTCCAGAGTCGAAGATCAATGCGATCCCCGACTCGGAACAATGGGACACGAGCGAGTGCATATGAAGCTTAGTCTTCGTTCGCGAGTTTGGCGAAGAATGACATCGTGTCTTCGTCGCCTTCAGATACCGCAGGCGTTGGAGCACTACTCGATTT
>Ga0187219_1001371_pt1 | contig 11726 bp, 4 predicted proteins | sample 13SPOviralmetaG_FD_130162 | JGI IMG/M metagenome (GOLD analysis project Ga0187219, IMG submission 130162) | Marine viral communities from the oligotrophic San Pedro Time Series (SPOT) site, San Pedro Channel, CA, USA - 13 SPOT_SRF_2010-07-21... | ecosystem: Environmental > Aquatic > Marine >... | reverse complement strand
GGTGCTGTTGTTAACTCAACAGTTAACGGATTTGTATGTATCCAAACATTACAACCTTCTGATAATAACAGAGGTGATTTTGAAGATGGAAATGCTGCTTTAGGAGCTGCCGGATTCAATACACCAATTGCTATTCCAGAAATTAACGTTGCAATGTCAAGTGAAGCTATCGTTGCTAAAACTAGAAAACTGAAAGCTGTTTGGACTCCTGAGTTCGCTCAAGATTTAAATGCTTACCATTCTCTAGATGCAGAAGCGGAATTAACTTCAATTATGAGTGAGTATATTTCATTAGAAATAGACCAAGAAATTCTTGCAATGCTAATCGATTCAGCTGGTGCTGGTGATGAGTATTGGAGTGCACAAAACAACTTAGCCATTAACGAAAATGGTGTTGTTAATAACGCTTTAGGATTCTTTAACTCACAAGGACAATGGTTCCAAACATTAGGAACTAAAGTTCAGAAACTTTCTAACATCATCCACCAAAGAACTCTTAGAGGTGGTGCTAACTTTATGGTATGTTCTCCATCAGTAGCTACGATAATCGAATCTATTCCAGGATTTGCTAGTAACTCAGATGGTGATGCTGCTAAAATGAGCTATGCATTTGGTGTACAGAAAGCTGGTTCAATGAACGGAAGATACCAAGTATACAAAAACCCATATATGACTGATAATACTATATTATTAGGATATAGAGGTGGACAATTCTTGGAAGCTGGTGCAGTATTTGCTCCATACATTCCGCTTATCATGACTCCATTAGTTTACGATCCAACAACATTTACTCCACGTAAAGGTTTATTAACTCGTTATGCTAAGAAGATGTTAAGACCAGAATTCTACGGAAGAATATACGTTTCAAACTTAAATACAATTTAATATTTAATTATATTAAAATATTTAGTATATTATTTTTAAAAGAGCCCCACGTTAGTGGGGCTTTTTTTATTGATTTAATTCTTCCTTTAATATTTATAACAAAAACCTATGGCATCTATATTAACCCCAAATACTTTTCAAGTTAAAATTAAAGAAGAGCATGTAGTTAATGGTATAAGAACATTAAATGAAAATCAGTATGATATACCTAATGTAACTAACTATGATAGAAGAATAGTTACTGTTCCTGAAAGTACATCTGTAGATTTAATAAATACTAATGGTCCAACACCTGGACCTGCCTTATTTCCGTCTAGTAGTATTGCATACGGAAGAATAACAAATATGGATGATAGTAGTCGATTAGCGGTTACATTTACGTCATCTGCGGGATTAGACAATGTAGGATTAGTTGGTAAAAATATAAGTGGTTCATATACAAGTGGTGGAACTCTATCACCTGCAGCAACTGCATTTCCAACTACAGGGGTAATTTATACAGGTTTAGCCACAACTACAAGTGGTACAGGAACAGGATTAACATTAAATGTTACACAAAGCGCGGGATTAGTTTCACAAGCCATTCCATTTACAGGAGCTTCTACAACAACACAAATAGGAACTTATAACAATATACCATTAGGGGGATCAGCAACTGGGACAGGAGCTTTAGGTACAATTAAAATAACATCTGATGCATTTTCAGAAGCAGCTCCTTCAGCAGCTACAATATCAATATCAGACCCAGGAAAAAATTATGGAGTAAATGATGTATTAACAGTAGCAGCAGATGCTATTCCAAGTACAGCTTTAATAACAGCAGGAACATTACCTATAACTACAAATGTAACAGGAGCTGATAATGGAACTTCAGCAGCAATTCCTATTACTTCAAATAATATAGGATCAGGTGCTTCAGTAGTATTAGTAGTAACAGCTAATGTAATTGCATCAGTTACAGTTTCAGCAATTGGTGGTGGGTTTGCCTCAGGTGATACTATTACAATACCACAAGCTACTTTAAGAAATTATATTGGAACAGGAACAACAGGAGATTTAGTATGTACTTTAATAGCTGGTAATATTAATACATCAACAGGTTTTACTTTAAGAGCTTTAGTAGCAGCTGATAGATTAATGACTCCTATAGATGTTACTATTGCAAGTGGAGGAAGTGGTTATTCTGTAGGTGATACACTTATAGTTTCAAAATCTTTATTTACTCCAACTGATTATAATTCAACAAATGATTTAATTTATACATTAACAACTGATGACTTTGCAGCTATTGGAGCTAAAAGTTTTTGGACAATGGAATGTTTACCTACTTCATCAATAATGTTTTCAAGTCCAAATTGTTCAGGAAGTCAATTTAATGGATTATTTGAGCAAGATATAGAATTTATTTCAGTATATGCTATAAGTTCAAGTGTAGATGTAGAATATGTATTAGTTAATGCTCCAATAGCAACTAATTAAAAAATAAAAAAATAAATTATGGCAAACATACCAATTTGGCCCGGTTCAAGTTCATTTCATCCAGGAGATACTCCATTTGGGTTTTACGATAATGATCCTACATTTGAAAAAGATGCAGATAAAGTTTGTACTTTTGTTACTAGAAGATTAGGATATCCTTTAGTAGAAATTGAATTACAAGCAATAAACATATATGCTGCTTTTGAGGAAGCAGTTACTGTATATGGTAATGAATTATATGCTTATAAAATTAGAGAAAATTATTTAACTTTAGAAGGAGCTCCTTCAAGTATAGATATAGAAGAGTCAATTGTTACACCTAATTTAGGTCGTATAATTGATTATTCAGAACAATATGGGGCTGAAGCAGGAACAGGTGGTAATATACCTTGGAGAAAAATGGCAGTTCCATTAACTTCAAGTGTACAAGATTATGATTTAGATAATTTAGCAGCCCAAAATGGATTTAGTCAAAGTAATGACATTGAAATAATGAGGGTGTTTTATGAAGCTCCACCAGCGTCAGCATTAATGGCTAGTTCATATGATGGTTTTGGGTTTGGTTTAGGAGGATCTGTAGCAGCAGGAATTGATGGTGTAGGAGGATTAGGTGGAATGGGTTACGGAGGTGGTTATTTAATGATGCCTTTAAATTATGATATGCAAATTATTCAACAAATTGAATTAAATGATATGGTTAGAATATCTAACTATTCATTTGAAATGCATAATAATGTATTAAGAGTATTCCCAGTACCAGGTAGTGGTGGAAATAATGGAAATGCTATTCCATTTACAGCTTCGGATGGAACAATTAGATCAGGATCAGGAGTAGGAAATATGTGGGTTGAATTTATGTTAAAATCAGATAGATCATCTGCATCAATTGTTGAAGCAAGTGAAAAAATTAAATATGTAAGTGGCGTACCTTATAAAAATCCAAAATATCATGAAATTAATTCTGTAGGTAGAAGTTGGATATTTGAATTTACTTTAGCTATATGTAAAGAAGTATTAGGGTATATTAGAGGAAAATATGAAACTATTCCTATACCAAATGCTGAAATAACATTAAATCAAGCAGATTTAATAGCAGCAGCTAGGGAAGAAAAAGAAGCATTATTAGCTTCATTAAGAGCGTTTTTTGATGAAACCTCAAGAGAAAAGTTATTAGAAAGAAGAACAATGGAATCTAACTTCGTAATGGAAGAATTAGATAGAGTTCCTCGTGTAATTTATATAGGATAATATGGCATTATTTGGAACAGCAAGGGATGTAAGTCTATTCAGACATATGAGTAGAGAATTAATGGCTGATATAATTACTGAGCAATGTGGTTACTATAAATATAAATTAGAAGAAACTAAAATTAATTTATATGGAGAAGCAGCTCATGAAAAGTATTATATGGGACCTGTTTTGCTTAATGTTTTAGTTGAAAGAACAGATAATGTATACCCTGAAACAGATTTAGGTACAGATTATGATAAAGAAGTACAATTTAGTTTCTTAAGGGATGATTTATTAGATAAAAATCAAGAATTTAATCAATTTGATAATAAGGGTAATAGTTACACTGGATTACCAGGAACAGGATATGGAGCAGATTTGGTTCCTCAAGTAGGAGACATTATCATGTATAATGAAGGTTATTATGAGGTACATGAAACTATTTCTAATCAATACTTTGTAGGTAAAAATCCAGATTATCCAAATAATGTTAATACAATTAACAAATCAGGTGGTCCTGGTGATTTAAGTGCATATGGTTCAAACATATCAATAATATGTAAAGCTCATTATGTACAAGCAGATAAATTAGGTTTAACTCAAGCACGATATATATAATATGGCTAATCAAAAAACACCAAGACCTAAAACTCAAAGAGAGATATTATTAAGTAATCCTGTTCAAGATACTTATAAAAATCCTGAAAATGGAGAAACTACGGGTAATCCTAATAGAGCATTCCCAGATAAAACTAATAGAGGTAATCATATATCATTTAGAGATGATACAACAAAACCATTTTCACTTGGTTTAAAAGAAAATGATGAAGCTATTGTTTATTATATGGAAAATGTAATTAAACCTACTGTTATACAGAATGGTGTAGTACAAAAAGTTCCAATTTACTATGGTTCTCCTGAAAGATGGGCTCAAGTACAAAAAGAAGGATTTTATAGAGATTTAAAAGGTAAAATAATGATGCCTGTTATTACATATAAACGTAATAATGTAGAAAAAGTTAGAAATCTAGCAAATAAATTAGATGCTAATGGACCTAAAAATGTTCAATTATTCCAAAAACCTTATAGTCAAAAAAATGAATATGATAATTTTAATATTTTAAATAATAGAATACCTAAAAAAGAATCATATGCCGTAGTAGTACCAGATTATGTTATATTAACTTATGATTTTTTAATATCAACTTATTATGTTGAACAGATGAATAAAATAGTAGAAGCAATGAATTATGCTTCTGATTCTTATTGGGGAAATAAAGAAAGATTTCAATTTAGAGCTAGTATAGATAATTATGCTACATCTGTTGAATTAGTAACAGCTGGTAATAGATTAGTAAAAACTAACTTTCAATTAAAATTATATGGATACTTAATTCCTGATACTATACAAAAAGAATTAGCGTCAGTTAAAAAAGTAAGTAATGCAACAGAATTAATATTTGATATGGAAACAGTAGTTAAATTGCCAGAAAATAATTTTTCTAAAAATTCTAGATTATCAATTCAAACAGATAATAATCCATCAAATTTTATTAATTTAAATTCATAAAAACATAATGATAGTTATAATTAATGATATTTATAAAGAGAAAGTGAAATGGCAATAATTTTAAGAGAAAATAAAGGATCAGAATTAACATTTGCAGAAGTAGATGGGAATTTTAAGTCTCTGTTATATGATGTAACATTACAGGGAAGTGTTCTTAATTTTTATACAAATAATGGTGCTGATGTTTTAAAAACATCACTCGATTTATCTCTTATACCAGCTTTTAGTGGAGTACAGGTTTATAACGGTAGTACTTTAATTGGTTCACAAGTCTCAACGCTTGAATTTACAGGATCAGCAGTTGAAAGTATAACGTTAATAAACGGTACAACAGCTTCAATACAAATATCAAGTTCAGATGCTTTTTCTACATTTCCTTTTAGTGGATCAGCACAAATTACAGGTAGTTTAGGAGTAACAGGTAGTGTAGATATTGATCTTTATAATTATACAGGAGGACCAAATAATGATTTAAGACTTCATAGTGCTTCCTTACAAGATACAACAATAGTATTAACTTACAATACAGCTTCAGGAGCAGTAGGTTTTGTAGATGTTAAAAGTGGTACGTCAGGTTTTGCGGGTTCTAATGGAACTTCAGGAGCTGCAGGTTCAAGTGCTTCTTCAGGGACACATGGTTCTTCAGGTATTACTGGTAGTAGTGGTAGATCAGGATCTAATGCATCTTCAGGTGTAAGTGGTACTTCAGGTTCAACAGGATCAAGTAGTTCAGCTGGAGCTTCAGGTACAACAGGATCATCAGGTTCATCAGGTGTAGCAGGTACTTCAGGTGAAGCAGGTTCATCTGGAACTGCAGGTACATCTGGTTCAAAAGGTACAGCAGGACAAGATGGTAATTCAGGAACAAGTGGAGTTAGTGGTGAATCAGGAACATCAGGTACAGCATCATCTTCGGGTACAACAGGATCAACAGGTTCAGCAGGACAAAGTGGTGCAGGAGAAACTTCAGGTTCATCAGGTTCATCAGGTTCAAGTGGTGAAAAAGGTTCAGCTGGTACAAGTGGTGAAGAACAAGGTTCATCAGGATCTTCAGGTGCAGCAGGTACTTCAGGTACAGATGGTTCATCTGGTCAAAGTGGGACTAATGGATCAGCAGGATCAAGTGCACAAGGTGGATTAGCAGGTACTTCAGGTACATCTTCTTCATCAGGTACAACAGGTTCAGCGGGTACATCAGGAGGTGGAGATACAGGTTCATCTGGTACTTCAGGAGAAGGTGGTTCATCAGGTTCTTCAGGAGCAACAGGTACTAGTGGTTCAAGTGGAATAAAAGGTTCATCAGGTGAATCTGGAACAAATGCTTCAGCAGGTTCATCAGGTACATCTGGTTCATCAGGTGTAGCAGGTACAGCAGGTACATCATCTTCAGCAGGTACAGCAGGTTCAAGTGGTGGACAAGGTTCATCAGGTGTAGCAGGTACTTCAGGTATTTCAGCAACATCAGGTCAAGCAGGTACTTCAGGATCTTCAAGTTCAAGTGGTGAAGCTGGAACATCAGGTACAGCATCATCAAGTGGAACATCTGCATCATCAGGTTCAGTTGGATCTTCAGGTTTAGCTGCTACAGCAGGTTCATCAGGTTCGTCAGGTTCAAGTGGTGCAAATGGTACTTCAGGTGTAGCTGCTACAAGTGGAGCAAGTGCAACTTCAGGATCTACAGGTACTTCAGGTTCAACAGGTGAAACAGGAACAAATGGATTAAGCCAAGGTTCAGGAACAAGTGGTTCTTCAGGTACGGATGGTTCATCAGGTGTAGGTGGAGGAGCAGGAACAAGTGGAGAAGCAGGTACAGCAGGATCATCTGCAGTATCAGGTACAGCAGGTTCATCTGGTTCAGATGGTACATCAGGTGCTGCTGCAACAACAGGTTCAGCAGGATCAAGTGGTGCATCTGGTACAAGTGGTGTAGCAGGTACTTCGGGAGTAAGTGCAACTAATGGTTCATCAGGTACAAGTGATACATCAGGTTCAGCTGGATCTTCTGGTACATCAGGATCTTCAGGTGTAGCAAGTACAAGTGGTTCATCAACTACAGCTGCTACAGCAGGTTCATCAGGTACATCAGGTTCAAGTGGGGTAAATAATACAAGTGGTGATTCAGGAACATCAGGTTCAAGTGCAACATCAGGTTCAGCTGGATCTTCAGGTACTGTAGGTTCAAGTGGGGCAGCATCAACATCAGGTGCAAGTACAGGATCAAGCACATCAGGTTCAAGTGGTACAGTAGGTTCTTCAGGTGTAGCAAGTACAAGTGGAGAAAGTAAAACAGCAGGTTCTTCAGGAACTTCAGGTTCAAATGCAGAAAGTGGAGCAGCAGGAACATCAGGATCGAGTTCAACAGCAGGTTCAGCAGGATCAAGTGGTACTTCAGCTACAGCAGGTTCATCAGGTACATCTGGTTCAGCAGGAGCAGATGGTAGTTCACAAACTTCAGGTGCAAGTGGTACTGCAGGTTCTACAGGAACAACAGGATCAGCTGGTCAAAGTGGTGGAGCAGGAACTTCTGGTTCAAGTGCAACAGCAGGTTCAGCAGGAGAAAGTCAAGGTTCAGGAACAGCAGGTTCATCAGGAACAAGTGGTTCATCAGGTGCAGCAGGAGCAGATGGTGAAAGTGCAGGATCTGGTACTTCAGGATCAAGTGGTACAAATGGTTCAACAGGAGTAGCAGGGACAAATGGAGAAAGTCAAAATTCAGGTACAGCAGGTTCATCAGGAACTAATGGCTCAAGTGGTGTAAGTGGAGAACCTTCAACAAGTGGTGCTTCATCAACATCAGGATCAACTGGTACAGCTGGTTCAAATGGTAGAAGTACAGCTGCAGGAACTTCAGGTTCAAGTGCAACAGCAGGTTCATCAGGAGATAGTCAAGGTTCAGGTACATCAGGATCAAGTGGAACAAGTGGTTCTACAGGTGCTGTAGGTGCAGCAGGTGAAAGTGCTGAATCAGGTACTTCAGGTTCTTCAGGTACAGCAGGTTCAACAGGTGTAGTAGGAACAAATGGAGAAAGTCAAAATTCAGGTACTTCTGGTTCAAGTGGTACAAATGGTTCTGCAGGTGTAAGTGGTGAAGGTGCAACTAGTGGACAAAGTGCAACTAGTGGTTCTACAGGATCAAATGGTACAGCAGGTAGAAGTACAAGTGCTCAAACATCAGGTTCAAGTGGAACAAGTGGTTCTACAGGTGTTGCAGGAACAAATGGATTAAGCCAAGGATCAGGTACAAGTGGATCTACAGGTACAGATGGTTCAAGTGGTGCTACAGGCGCCTCAGGTACAAGTGGTGCAGATGCTACTTCAGGTACATCAGGTACAGTAGGTTCTTCAGGTGCAACAGGAACTTCAGGTCAAAGTCAAGATTCAGGTACATCAGGATCAAGTGGAACAAATGGTTCAGGTGGTATAAGTGGAGAAGGAGCAACTAGTGGACAAAGTGCAACTTCAGGATCAACTGGTACAGCTGGTTCAGGAGGTAGAAGTTCAAATGGTGATACTTCAGGATCAAGTGGTTCTTCAGGATCTAGTGGTTCTACAGGTGCTGCAGGTGTAGCAGGAGCTAGTGCAGCTTCAAATACTTCGGGTTCATCAGGATCCAATGGTTCTGTAGGTGCAGCAGGTGAAAGTGGAGCAAGTGCAACAGCAGGTTCATCAGGTACATCAGGTTCAACAGGTGTAGTAGGAACAAATGGGGAAAGTCAAAATTCAGGTACATCAGGATCAAGTGGAACAAATGGTTCTGCAGGTGTAAGTGGTGAAGGTGCTACAAGTGGTGCTTCATCAACTTCAGGTTCTACAGGAACGGCAGGTTCAGCAGGTAGAAGTACAGCAGCAGGAACTTCTGGTTCAAGTGCAACATCTGGTTCATCAGGAGCAAGTAATGCTTCAGGTACTTCAGGTTCATCTGGAACAAGTGGTTCTACAGGAGCAGCTGGAGCTGATGGTGAAAGTGCTGGTTCAGGTACTTCAGGTTCATCAGGTACAGTAGGTTCATCAGGTGCAGTAGGAACAAATGGTGAAAGTCAAGGATCAGGTACAAGTGGTTCATCAGGAACTAATGGTTCAGCAGGTGTAAGTGGAGAAGGAGCAACTAGTGGACAAAGTGCAACATCAGGATCAACAGGTACAGCTGGTTCAAGTGGTAGAAGTACAGCTGCAGGAACTTCAGGTTCAAGTGCAGCTTCAGGCACATCAGGATCAACGGGTACAAGTGGTTCAGCAGGAGCAGATGGAGGATCAGGTACAAGTGGTGAAGCAGGCACATCAGGTGCTTCAGCAACTTCAGGATCAAATGCTTCATCAGGAGCTAGTGGTACAAGTGGTAATGCAGGAACAAGTGGGCAAAGTCAAAATTCAGGTACATCAGGATCTTCAGGAACAAATGGTTCAGGTGGAATAAGCGGAGAACCTTCAACTAGTGGTGCTTCAGCAACTAGTGGTTCAACAGGTACAGCTGGTTCAGCAGGTAGAAGTGCTGGATCAGGAACAAGTGGTTCTTCAGGTACAAGTGGTTCTACAGGTGCTACAGGTGGATCAGGTGAAAGTAAAGCCTCAGGTACAAGTGGTTCAACTGGAACAACAGGTTCAGATGGTGCAAGTGGAAATGCAGGTACATCAGGTGCAGATGCAACATCAGGTGCTTCAGCAACTTCAGGATCTTCAGGTACTTCAGGTTCAGTTGGTGCCACAGGTGGATCAGGAGCAAGTAAAGCTTCAGGTACAAGTGGTTCTTCAGGAACAACAGGTTCAACTGGTGATGCAGGTGGAAGTGGAGAAAGTGCAGGTAGTGGAACAAGTGGAACAAGTGGTTCAACAGGTACAACTGGTTCAACTGGTGCAACAGGTGGATCAGGTGCAAGTAAAGCCTCAGGTACAAGTGGTTCATCAGGAACGACAGGTTCAGCAGGAGTAGATGGAGGATCAGGTACAAGTGGTGAAGCAGGAACAAGTGGTGCTTCAGCAACTTCAGGATCAAATGCATCATCAGGTGCAAGTGGTACTTCAGGAAATGCTGGTACTTCAGGACAAAGTCAAGATTCAGGAACTAGTGGATCTTCAGGTACAAACGGATCAGGTGGTATAAGTGGAGAACCTTCAACAAGTGGTGCTTCAGGAACTTCAGGTTCAACAGGAACTACAGGTTCAAATGGTAGAAGTGCTGGATCAGGAACAAGTGGTTCTTCAGGTACAAGTGGTTCTACAGGTGCTGCAGGTGCAGCAGGTGCAAGTAAATCATCAAATACTTCAGGATCTAGTGGTACATCAGGTTCAGATGGTGCTTCAGGTGCAGCAGGAACTTCAGGATTAAGTAGAACATCAGGTGATTCAGGTACTTCAGGATCAAGTGGTACAAATGGTTCTAAAGGTGTAGATGGAAATTCAGGTACATCAGGTGAAAGTGGAACTTCAGGTGAAAGTGGAGCAAGTGGTACTTCAGCATCTTCAGGTACAAATGGTTCTTCAGGTAATACAGGAACAAATGGATTAAGTAGAGGATCAGGTACTTCAGGATCTACAGGTACATCAGGATCAAGTGGTAATACAGGTGGATCCGGAACTAGTGGTGCAGCAGGAACTTCAGGTGCAAGTGCAACTTCAGGATCAAATGCATCATCAGGTGCAAGTGGTACTTCAGGAAATGCTGGTACATCAGGTGCAAGTAAAACTTCAGGTGCAAGTGCAACAAGTGGTTCATCAGGAACAAGTGGTTCAGTAGGTGGTTCTGGTAATGCAGGAGAATCAGGTGCAAGTAAAACTTCTGGATCAAGTGGTTCAACAGGTACAACAGGTTCAGGTGGTGCTACAGGTGGAAGTGGAATAAGTAGAGGATCAGGTACAAGTGGTTCGTCAGGAACAAATGGTTCAAGTGGTAATACAGGAACAAATGGATTAAGTAGAGGATCAGGTACTTCAGGATCTACGGGAACAAGTGGTTCTACAGGTGCTACAGGTGGATCAGGTGCAAGTAAAGCCTCAGGTACAAGTGGTTCATCAGGAACAACAGGTTCTGCGGGTAATGCAGGTGGAAATGGAGCAAGTGCACTATCAGGAACAAGTGGTTCTACAGGAACAACAGGATCTTCTGGACAAGGTGGAGGAGCCGGAACAAGTGGTGCTTCAGGTACTTCAGGAGGTTCAGCAACTTCAGGATCAGCAGGTTCTTCAGGAACAACTGGAACAACTGGTATAGCTGGTGGTAGTGGGGCTAGTGCAGCTTCAGGAACAGCAGGATCAAGTGGAACAAGTGGTTCAAATGGTAATGCTGGTGCAGCAGGTGCTAGTGCATTAAGTAAAACATCAGGTACAAGTGGTTCAACAGGTACAACAGGTTCAGCTGGTAATACAGGTGGATCAGGTTTAAGTAGAGGATCAGGAACAAGTGGTTCTTCAGGAACAAATGGTTCTTCAGGTAATACAGGAACAAATGGATTAAGTAGAGGATCAGGTACATCCGGATCTACAGGAACAAGTGGTTCATCAGGTAATGCAGGTGCAGCAGGTGCTTCAGGTTTAAGTAAAACTTCAGGTACTTCAGGATCTTCAGGT